>ENA-OUNI01000222-OUNI01000222.1-human-gut-metagenome-genome-assembly--contig:-NODE-222-length-26163-cov-3.123675_pt1 | contig 26163 bp, 32 predicted proteins | sample MGYA00242499_ERZ504580 | MGnify/ENA primary metagenome ERZ504580 (study PRJEB26092, sample SAMD00036315) | human gut metagenome | host: Homo sapiens | study: EMG produced TPA metagenomics assembly of... | reverse complement strand
AGAATCCGAAGAGTTCCGCGGAACTGGACTTCGTTTTCGGAAACGACCGTCCGATACGGATCGAGATCGGAATGGGAAAAGGACGCTTCTTATTAAATATGGCAAAAACTATCCTAATATCAACTTTATCGGAATCGAACGATATTCCAGCGTCCTGCTTCGGGCAGTAGAAAAATTTGACACCGAAGAATTTTCAGATTTGCCGAATATCCGCTTTGTCTGCATGGATGCAAGAGAACTGCCGGAAGTATTTGCCGAATCAGAAGTCGACCGCATTTACCTGAATTTTTCCGACCCATGGCCAAAATCACGTCATGCAAAACGCCGTCTTACATCAACAGAGTTTTATCCCGTTATGAAAAAAGTCCTCCCACCGCAAGGACTTGTGGAGTTCAAAACGGACAACACCCCTCTTTTTGACTTTTCTCTGGAACAGGTAAAGGAAGCCGGATGGACGCTTCAGGCTTTTACATACGATCTGCATCACAACAAAGAGCTAAACAAAGAAAATATTATGACAGAATATGAAGAAAAATTTTCTTCAAAAGGAAACCCGATCAATAAACTGATCGCAATGAGAAAATAACGGCGGCAGCACGGATATGCTATAAAAAGCAGGGTGAGACGCTTCCAACGAACCTCTCCCTGTTTTTTTCATATAATATAGAAAGATGTATGAGACGCTTTCCGGCCTCGCTTATTTAAGCTGTCCGCTCAATCCGTTCCGTTAAAAGGAGTTTATATGAAACGAAAACATCAAAAATACCGTCTCTGTGAAATATGCTACTGTCATCCGAGACTTAACCGAAAACTTCTTATTATCAAAAATTCTTTTGATGAAGTGTACAAAATCTTAAATTCAGACTTCTGTTCCCGCAAACACTCCTGACAAACAACTTTTTTATTCTCATCAACATAGTATTCATTCTCACTCAGAAACAGCCCCCTGCTGTCCCGTCATCTATAATTACATATTTTTCATCGTTTTTTTATTTTTCATATGCAAATTAGTCTTGTTCAGCTTTTCTTTTTCGTCTACATACTTACATTATATCTATATTTCTTCTTTTTTTCAATATGCTTTTTGTACATATTTTCAGTTTTATTCATTATAAATTCACATAAATATTTTTTTCACAAAAACATGTAATTTTTTTATATAAATACGTATATTTATAGATATTTCTTTTCATATCAGTTCAACCCCCCATATTTTCCACAACTCTCAACTTTTTCCACTAATATCCTATTTGTTCTTTCATTTCCATTCTTATCCCCTTCTATCTAGCAGATTCTTCCGCTCTCAACTTCAGAGAAAAAGCGGTCGGTCTCCGCCCCCACCCAAATCACAGCCCCCGCGCCCCGGCACGTTACTCTCCTTCATACGGCATCCACCGCCCACACGCCGACCGCTTTTTCTCGTCCAACTCCCCACGTAAAAACGGCCCCACCAGGAACCGTTTTTCTCTCATCTTTTACAATACATTCTTCAATAACAGCAATACCGGATTGTTTTCCCTCAGCCATGCGAGTGCCGGATCGCCCTGGATCTGCTTCATGCATACATTCCCCCAGTGTGTCGCCTGAAAGCAGTACACCACCGCAAAGAAAATCCAGATCCACAGTACCGCGCGCACCACGCCGAGTCCTGCTCCTCCCATGCGGTTCAAAAGCTGATCCCCGGAATTTCCGCGATCAGTTCCACAATTTTCACCGCAATCGTCACCAAGGCAACGGCCAGCACCAGGGTCAGAAAAAAAGCGATTCCTTTCATAATCTTTTCGGATACTGCCTTCGCCGCATAGGATGCCAGACTGTGCAGCTGTTCCTCCTGGTACTCCTGCACCGCGCCGCTTCCGAGAATCTGGTTCACCAGCTCCTCCGGCACGCCCATGCTCTCCAGCCATTTCTTCTGCACATCCTGGTTTTCCCCCGACAGAAATTCATTGTTTTCAAATGTCTCTAAGCATTTCTTCTCCACATACTGCGGCAGCTCCGTCCGCTCATTCAGCACATCCGTCACATACGGATTCATCCAGATCGCCAGTCCTGTCACCAGAATCAGGGACACCATGGACAGCACTGTCCGGACCAGCCCCTTTCGATATCCAGCCAGCGCGGAAAGAATACACACCGCAAGTAATACGTATCTCAGCCAATTCATGTTTTTCTTCTCCTATTTCAGCCGGATCATCGAAACGCCGTTCTCCTCCGCGAGCAGATACCGGTTCTGCCCCATGCCGAGGATCTCGTGAATCTGTGTTTCGCTGACCACGCCGCTGTACTTCTTTCTTCCATTTAAGGTATATACACACAGCTCCTGCCGGTTCGTCAGCAGAATCTGTTTTTCTTCTATCTGAAGGTTCTGGTAATAGAAATCCAGATTTTCATCCGCAAGCTGCTTTCCTTTCAGATTGTAGATTTTCATCCGGTAAGGATGATCGTCGCTCTCCCCGCGCAGAATCAGAACCACGCGGTCGTCCGCATACGCGCAGCTTAAAATTTCTCCATCTTCCGATACGCTCACCGTTTCCTTCGGCTTGTTTGTTCCTTCATAAACGCGGAAGCCGTTGTCAAAGAAGGCAACCCATGAGGATGTTCCCGCGGTTTCGATCTGCGGGCACAGCATATCGGTGTAGCTCGACGAGCTTGCAAGATTGTCCACCAGATCCTCGCCCCTGCTTCCGAAATTGTAGAAAGCGACCTGCGATTTCATCTTGCCGCCGTCTTCGTAAGCGTAGGAAACCGCCATCCAGAGTCCGTCCGCGGAAAGTGAGAGATCCATCGGATAGCCCGGGCTGTCCATGTTCGGGTGAGAGGAGGCGATCTCCGTTCCATCGATATTATAGTATTTGATCCAGCTCTCACCGTTGTTTTCCAGAATTGCCGCAACGACGCCCTGGCCTGCAACGGATGCTTTCACGATCGGATACGACGCGGTAATTTCGCCGGCCTTTCCATCGGTATCGTATACAACAATTTTGGTTCCGTTTTTATCGTAAATGGCAATTGCATCGCCGCAGGATATCATCTGCGGATTTTCCATGGTATAATGATCGCTCCAGAGGGTCTGATTTTTCCGGTCGCGCAGTTCGATGCCGTCGATACCGTAACGCACGATCTTATTTCCGGATTTCTGAAACATATACGTATCGGTGTCCTCGGTCTCTGTTGCCTGTACTATGTCGTATCCCTGAAAAATACGCAGCTGAAGCCATACCCCTGTACCAATTCCGGCCGCGAGAATGGCTCCTGCAAGGATTCCAACGGTGATCCGGCGTCTGCGTTTTCTTTTTCTGTTTTCTGCTTTATACTCCTCAAGATCCCGGACTTTTGCTCCGTTCTCCTGTTCTTCTCTGTTTTTTCCGTCCATTTTCATTCCCCTTATGTTCTTTTCGGACTTATTTTCTGCCGCCCTTTCGGCCGCAGTTTGATTCCGCTCTAGTGTACCATATTTTTCTCTATTTTGGGAGGTATATTTTCTGCCCCGCATATATGAGATCTTCCACCGCGATCTGGTTCAGTTCGCAGATATCCTTCACTCTGCTCATCGTTCCGTAATATCTCTCACTGATTTTCGAGAGGCTGTCCCCCTTCTGTACGGTGTACTCCTGCCAGACCTGCGCGGCGGTTTCTGCCGTCTCACTGCCGGAAGCAGTTCCCGGGGCGGACGATGGCTCTGCTCCCGGTGCTGGATCTGTCTGCGCCGTACCGGTATTGTTCTCCGCTGCACCAGTCTGCTCCCCGCCGGATGTACTTTGCTCTCCGCTGCCTGCCGGATCCGTTCCGGATAAATTCTGCTCCTCACTTACCGCCGCGCTCCCGCTCTCATTTTCCGTTTCCAGTTCCGTTCCTGTGCTTTCCGGTGTCGAAGTATTTTCCCCTGTGTTTCCCTCTTCCGCCGATGATGCTCCCGCTGCACTCTCCGCCGTCTGTGTCTTCTCTCCCTGTACGTTTCCCGCCACTGCTACCGTCTGCTCCTTTGTTTTCCCCGGAAACGGCAGCGCATCTCCGTATTTCTGCGTCACCGTCACAAGAAGCGCCGCAGCCGCGCATGCTGTCATCGCATAGAGGATCGGCTTTCTGTGATCGTGTTCCGGCTCCTCCCCGCTCTTCTCCTCAATCATCTTCCGAAAATCGCTGACAGCGCGGTCGGGCACGCTCTCTCCGTTTTCGATCGACCGGTTCTGATTCTGATCGATCAGATACGACTGCATCGGCTCATTCTTTTCATAATAAATGTAAAAGCCTCCCGTGCTCCGCAGGTGCCGCCCTCGTACGTATAGAAGGTTTCCTCTTTTTCCTGTCCGTTGACGCGGAACAGCGTCTTGTCATTTCCGCCGAAGTGGTTCAGATGCGCTCGGATGATCTGTTCATTCAGATCCTCCCCGTATCCCGGAAGAGAAAGTGCCCAGCCGAGGATCTGCTGGTTTTTGAAATATTTTTCCATCACATCGTGGATCTCCGTCCATACTGCATCATCGAAGACCAGGTGATCCGGCGCCGGCTCCATCGTATGAATCGCGGCCGCGCTGCGGATAAAAAAGTAGGAAATTCCGTCCGCCCACTTAAATTCGCCGAACAGCATGGCGGCACGTCCCTCCGGTGCGGAAAATATTTTTCAGAAAGGTTCCGACATAATCTTCCAGATAAATCCGCTCCCTGCCGTTCGTATCACCGACCTGGCGGATATTTTTCGGCAGATGAAAGTATCCCTCGTTGCCGTTCGCCTGCTCTTTGTTTTCTTTATAGACAATCTCAATCATGCTTTTCACCCCTTTTTGCCTACTTTATCACGGATGTTCCGCGAAAAAGATCGTTTTGGGGCAGGGCTGTCACGGTTTTTTCCGACTGTTTTCCCGTTTTTCTGCACCAGAGGGCATGTCATGTTTTTTTCATTGCAGGAATAGTTTATACCATATACGGTTAAACTGTGGATGATTCTTCTGAAAGGCAGGTACCGGTCATGTTTCGAAAAAAAGACGCCGAAGTTTACTACATCAATGAGCGAAGCCGCAGCGCCAGCGAAGAGCTGGCGTCGCTGTTTTCTTACTGCATTCAAAAGGACGGACGCATGTTCCGTGAACTGGTATTTCTCTGCATCGGAAGCGACCGGATCACTGGGGATTCCTTAGGACCGCTGATCGGGTACCAGCTTTCGCCGTACTGCAGCCGCGTTTTTCATGTCTACGGAACGCTGGATGACCCGGTGCACGCCCTGAATCTACCGGACCGGATTTCGTACATCCATTCCCGCCACCCGGAGGCACTGCTCGTTGCGATCGATGCTTCGCTTGGCTCGCGGCGTCATCAGGGATACATCACGATCGGAAACGGGGCGATCCGGCCGGGCGCGGGGGCAGGGAAGACGCTGCCCGAGGTCGGAGATATTTTTATCACAGGCATTGTGAATGTATCGGGCAGTTTTGAACAGCTTCTTCTGCAGACAACCCGGCTTGCCACGATTTTCCATATGGCGGAATCCATCTCGCAGGGAATCCTGCTCGCCTGCCGGGAACTTGAGGCGGCCGGGACAAGCGAACTTCTGCTTTAAGAAAAACTGCAGACAACAAAACAGGCAGAGACTGCACCGTTTTCCGGTATGGCCTCTGCCTGTTTTCTTTTGTCATTTATTTCGAAAAATCTTATTTACAGAACTCTTTTACCTGCTCGTAACGCCCTCGCCGTCGAGTTTGTATTTTGCAAGAAGAGCGGCTGCCGGGCCGGACTCTCCGAAGACGTCCTGTACACCGATTTTCTTCACCGGAACTGGGCATTTCTCTGCCAGTGCATCGCAGACTGCGCTTCCAAGTCCTCCAATCACGGAGTGCTCTTCTACGGTTACGACTTTGCCGGTCTCTTTTGCTGCTGCAACGATCAGCTCCTCATCCAGCGGTTTGATGGTGTGGATGTTGATGATCTTGGCATCAATGCCGTCTGCGGCAAGTTTCTCTGCTGCTTCCAGAGCGGAGCTTACGCAAAGGCCTGTTGCAACGATGGTGACATCCTTGCCTTCACGGAGAACAACGCCTTTTCCGAGCTCAAATTTGTAATCCGTCTGTCGTTGATCACCGGCACTGCCAGACGTCCGAAACGAAGGTAAACCGGTCCGTTGTATTCATAAGCTGCTTTCACGCAGGCTTTTGCCTCTACATCATCTGCCGGGTTCAGGATGACCATGCCCGGGATGGTTCTCATCAGGGCGATATCCTCGTTGCACTGATGTGTTGCGCCGTCTTCTCCTACGGAAATTCCGGCATGGGTAGCACCGATTTTTACGTTCAGATGCGGGTATCCGATGGAGTTGCGCACCTGCTCAAACGCACGGCCTGCGGCAAACATCGCGAAGGTGCTTGCGAACGGAACGATGCCTGTGGTGGAAAGGCCGGCAGCGATTCCCATCATATTACATTCTGCGATACCACAGTCGATGTGACGGTCCGGATATGCTTTTTTGAACACACCGGTCTTGGTTGCTGCTGCAAGGTCAGCGTCGAGTACGATCAGATTGTCATGCTCTGCGCCAAGTTCAACCAGTGCATTACCGTAACTTTCTCTTGTTGCGATTTTCTTTACTTCTGACATAACGCTTCACCTGCCTTTTCCAGTTCTGCCATAGCAATTGCGTATTCTTCATCGTTCGGAGCTTTTCCGTGCCAGCCTACCTGGTTCTCCATGAAGGAAACGCCTTTTCCTTTTACGGTCTTTGTGATGATGGCGGTCGGCATGCCTGTTACGGTGCGCGCCTCATCAAATGCAGCTTTCAGCTGATCGAAATCGTTGCCGTCCGCTACGTTGATTACGTGGAAGTTGAATGCCTCGAATTTTTTGTCGATCGGGTACGGGCTGTTGACATCTGCTACGTTTCCGTCGATCTGAAGTCCGTTGTTGTCTACGATCACAACGAGGTTGTCCAGATGTTTTGCTCCGGCAAACATGGCTGCCTCCCAGACCTGACCTTCCTGGATTTCACCATCGCCAAGAAGTGTATAAACACGAAATGCTTTGTTCTGCAGTTTTGCACCGAGTGCCATTCCGACTGCTGCGGAGATTCCCTGTCCGAGGGAACCGCTTGACATATCAATGCCCGGGATATGTTTCATATCCGGATGTCCCTGCAGGTAAGAGCCAAGGTGGCGAAGGGTCAGCAGGTCTTCTTTCGGGAAGTAACCTTTTTCAGCCAGTGCTGCGTAGAGTCCCGGCGCTGTGTGGCCTTTCGAAAGTACAAAACGATCGCGGTCCGGATCTTTTGGATTTTTCGGGTCCACGTTCATTTCTTCAAAATACAGATACGTGAAAATATCGGCTGCAGACAGAGATCCGCCCGGATGGCCGGCCTTTGCTGCATGAACGCCGCTGACGATCCCTTTGCGGATCTCATTGGCCGTCTTCTGAAGTTCTAACTTGTTCATGTCTTTTCTCCTTGTTTAGTTGGATCGGAATCAAAAGCTGGAAATATCGCTATTGTTCACTTTGTTCACAATACCATATTTCCAGCTTTTATGCAATCATGTTTAGGTCTTATTCGCCGAATACAGCTTTGTAGTCAGCCTGGAATTTTGCGATTCCGGCGTCGGTCAGAGGATGTTTGGTCATCTGTACGATTACGTTGTATGGAACAGTTGCAATGTCTGCACCAGCCAGTGCGCAGTCGGTTACGTGGATCGGGTTGCGGACACTTGCTGCGATGATCTCGGTGTCGATGCCGGCTACGTCGAAGATCTCAACGATTTCACGGATCAGATCAACGCCGCGGGTGCTGATGTCATCGAGTCTTCCAAGGAATGGGGAAACATAAGTTGCACCTGCTCTTGCAGCCAGAAGTGCCTGGTTTGCGGAGAAGATCAGGGTTACGTTTGTCTTGATGCCCTCTGCGCTCAGAACTTTAACAGCTTTGAGTCCTTCTACGGTCATCGGGATTTTAACAACCATGTTGGATGGATGGATGCGATCTCACGGCCTTCTTTGATCATGCCTTCTGCATCTGTTGTGGTAGCTTTTACCTCGCCGCTGATCGGTCCGTCTACGATCTCGGTGATCTCTTTGATGACCTCTTTGAAGTCACGTCCTTCTTTTGCGATCAGGGACGGGTTGGTGGTAACGCCGCAGATAACGCCCATGTCGTTTGCTTTTTTAATGTCCTCTACTTTTGCTGTGTCGATGAAAAATCTCATGTTGTTTTTCCTCCCATATTCATACTTTCGTAAGGTTTCGGGGCCTGTTGTTTTCCGCAGAACGGCTCCGTTTTTCTGTTATCTCCAGTATAGATATGTTTGGTTTTTCCGTCAAGTCGGCCTCATTTTTATTAATTAATTTTATTATTTATAAATACTATTTTATAAATTACTCTGGCGGATTTTTCTCATTTTTCCGGTTTTTCCTTTTCTTTGTGTTTTCCCGGTTTGCGCCGGAGCTGTTTTATTCAAATTATTAATAATAATTTCAGCCGTCCTATTTATTTTTTAAATTTTTCGGTTCTTTGCATACGAAGTGCTGCGCCGCACGATCAGTTTCGGCTCATACTCGACATGATACGTGCTTAAGGGTTCATTGCCGTCCTGGCTTTCCCGAAGAGACTGGATTTTCCGCAGGATGATATCGCACGCATCGCGGCCCTTCAATGGCACATAGTGGTCGATCGTCGTCAGGGAAATCGAGCGGAAGCTGGAATAGACGGTGTTGTCACATCCCACTACGGAAATATCCGCCGGAATGCGCAGTTTGCTCTCGAGCACGGCGTCCATGATCCCGAACGCGATCATATCATTCATGCCGACGATTGCCGTAAGGTTCTTGTCCTCCCGCAGCAGTTCCTTCGTCAGATAATAGCCCATCTTGTACTCAGAATCCATGCTCGGGATCACCTCGTCGAGGTCCTCATCCGCCGATTTGACGATCACGCCGTCGCCGTATCCTGCCTCCTCAAACTCGCGCACAAAGCCCTCCACGCGTTTCAGGCGCTGGCCCTGTTTGGAAGTCAGCGGAGGTGAAACAAACGCCACATGCCGGTGTCCCAGTTCCAGCAGGTGGCGTGCCATCAGCCTGCCGGGTTTTGCATTGTTCAGCTCGACCGCATCAATTTCCAGCAGCTCTTCTCGGTTGTTGATGATGACAAGCGGAATCTCCGCGGCCAGCTCCTCCACTTTTTCCTTGCAGCTTCTGCTCGGATTGCAGGTGTAGATAATGCCGCGCGGGCGCACACTCTTCATCATCCGAAGATAATTCTCTTCGATTTTCAGGTCCCTCTGCGTATTGCAGACAAAGACCCCGTAATTCTTCTCTTTTGCAACTTCTTCGATGCCGTGCAGCAGCATCACATAGTAAGGATTCGTCAGCGTCGGACAGAAGACGACGATCAGCTTGTTGCCGTTCGACTCTCTTCTCATCTTCCGCCGCGGAATCTGGTAGCCCAGCTCTTTTGCCGCCGCCTCCACTTTTTCTACTGTTTCCCGCGAGAACGAAACGTTTTCCCGCCGGTTCAGGATCATGGAGACCGTCGCCTGGGATACGCCTGAGGCTGCTGCGACATCACTGGATGTCACTTTTTTTCTGCCCATAATTACAGCTCCGTTCTGCCTCTAACGCACGCAGAAGGGTACTTCGTCAATATTTTCCAGATCGCCGCCCACCGGAACGCCGCTTGCAATCCGCGTCACCTTGATGCCGGTCGGCTTGATCAGCTTGCTGATGTACATGGCCGTTGTCTCGCCCTCCAGGCTGGAGTTCGTGGCAACGATAACCTCCGAGACATCGCCCTGGAGGCGCTGCATCAGCTCTTTTAACCGGATGTCGTCCGGCCCAATCCCCAGCATCGGGGAGATGGCCCCGTGCAGGACGTGGTAAACGCCGTCGTATTTTCCGGTTTTTTCATATGCCGCAAGATCCTGCGTCGTCTCCACCACCATGATCACGCTGTGGTCGCGCTTGACATTTGCGCAGATCGGGCACAGCTCTTTATCGGTCAGGGTCTGGCAGCACTTGCAGTACTGGACGTGGGATTTTGCTTCTGTGATCGAATCGGCCAGCCGTTTTGCCTGGTCGGCCGGCATATTCATAATATGAAAGGCCAGCCGCTGTGCAGTTTTCACACCGATGCCAGGCAGATGGGACAGCTGCTTGATCAACTGATTGATGTATCCGCTGTAGTAATCCATCAGAACGGGAATCCTCCGCCCATGCTGCCGAGTCCGCCGGCAAGTTTGCCCATAGCTTTGGCTGCCTCGTCCTCAACTTTGCGCAGTGCTTCGTTGGTTGCTGCCATGATCAGATCCTCGAGCATTTCTACGTCGTCCGGATCTACGGCATCTTCGCTGATTTTAACTTTGGTTACTTCTTTTTTACCGGAAATGGTTACTTCTACGCTCCGCCGCCTGCTGTCGCAGTGAACTCTTTCTCCTCCAGTGCTTTCTGGTTCTCTTCCATCTGCTTCTGCATTTTCTGAGCCTGCTTCATCAGATTGTTCATGTTGCCCGGCATTCCTCCCGGGAATCCTCCTCTTTTTGCCATGGGTAATATCCTCCTGAAAAATTTGTTTTTAATCTATTCTTCCCCGTCGTCGAAGTCGCTCTCGTCGTCCTCCTCGACCGGGATTCCATGAATCGCCTGCGTCAGTGCATCATCCACGGAAATCGTGGAGAGCGCGGCGTTTGCATGCTGGTCTGCTAAAATGAGCTGGACCTCTACGGTTTTTCCAGTCATCTGTTCAATAATGGTGCGGATCTCATCGGCTGCCTCCGGCCGCTCAACGTAAATGGATGCGAGCTGGTCTGCAAACTCAACAAACAGTTTGGCGTCGCCCGTCTCGCTGTTGTATTTCGGAACGGCGCTCTGCAGAAACTGGCGGAACATGCCGCTTGTCTGGCCGACAATTGCCTTCCAGGACGCGCTGATGCGCTGTAAATCCGCCGGTGCGGCTTTCACTGGTGCCGGTGCACTCTGCAGTGTTTCTGCCGCCGCATAGCCGTCTCCGGCCGCTCCGGAGCCTCCTGTACTGCCGTTTCCTGCTCCCGGTGCATTTGTCACCATCATCGGGATTCCGCGCTCCATTTTTTCTTCGAGAATCCTAAGACGCTCCAGCACGGATTCGAGGTTCTGCTCCATCTGCGGTTTGCAGAGTTTGACGAGCGCCACCTCAACGAGCACGCGCTTCTGCGCCGCATAGCGGAGCTGGCCGGAGAGCTCGGATAAAACGCGGATATAGTGGATCAGCGTCTCATCGTCTACCATCGTGCTCTCTTCTTTTAAGAGCTTCAGGTTTTCTGTAGAGACGTCGAGCAGTTCTTCGGTTTCATCTGCGCTTTTTACCAACAGCAGATTCCGCAGATACCACGTAAAGTCGGTAACGAACTGTCCCAGCTCTTTTCCGCGGTTTAAAAGGGTTTCCAGCGTGCGGATGCTTCCCGTTACATCCCCGGCGAGGATCGTGCGGAGCATCTGGCTGAAGATTTCGGTATCAACAGTTCCGAGAACTTCAAGAACTTTATCGTACGTCAGCTTCTGCCGAGGTAGAAGGCGATGCACTGGTCCAGGAGGCTTAACGCGTCTCGCATGGAGCCGTCGCCCGCCTTTGCGACGTAGCGGATGGCTTTTTCTTCGACGTCCACGCCCTCTTTTTCCATCAGTTCACTAAGACGCGCCGCGATGGTGTCGATCGTGATGCGGCGGAAATCGTACCGCTGGCATCTGGAAAGGATCGTCACCGGGATTTTGTTTGCCTCTGTGGTCGCCAGAATGAAGATGACATAGGACGGCGGCTCCTCCAGGGTTTTTAAGAGTGCATTGAACGCTCCGGTAGAAAGCATATGCACCTCGTCGATGATATAGACTTTATACCGTCCCTGTGTCGGCCGGTAGGCTACCTCCTCACGGATTTCACGGATGTTGTCGACACCGTTGTTCGATGCCGCGTCGATCTCGATGACGTTCGTGGAACGCCCGCCAGAATTGCCTTGCAGGTCGGACACTCATTGCACGGACTTCCATCTACAGGGTGCTCGCAGTTGACGGAACGGGCGAGAATCTTGGCAATCGTCGTTTTTCCGGTTCCACGGGTTCCGCAGAACAGATACGCATGGCCGATACGATCCGCCCGGATCTGATTTTTTAATGTAGTAACAATGTGATCCTGTCCTTTTACATCCTCAAACGTGGAAGGACGGAATTTTCGGTACAGAGCAGTATAGCTCATAAAATTTTTCTCCTTTTATTGCATCGGCATGGAAGCCTGCCGCCGGCAGTTTCTTTTGGACAGCAGTGCAACAGAAGAACGGAGACCTTGTTCTTCTTGCTTTAAGGCCTCCGTTCTTTTTCCTTGCCTTTTTCGGGAACGCATCAATCGCCGAAGCTGATTCCCATCCGTTTTGCCTGCAGGACTTCCTGTGCATTCGGATCTACGGTCTTTAATTTTCCGGCGCACTCGCCCAGCGGAATTTTCTTTACTTTTCCGTTGACCATTCCGACCATGTAGCCGTACTGTTTGTCCAGAATAAGCTGTGCTGCCTCGGATCCGAGTCTTGTGGAAAGGACACGGTCATACGGACACGGGCTGCCGCCTCGCTGCATGTGGCCCGGTACGGTGACGCGGATTTCCATGCCTGTCTTTGCCTCGATCTCTTCTGCGATCTTGTAGGATACGGACGGGTATTTCTTTGCGATTTCTTCCTGACGTTTTTTCAGCTCTTTCTTCGGAAGTGCTGCGTCTTCTTTTGCAATTGCACCCTCGGCAACGGCAAGAATGGTGAATCCGCTTCCGCGCTCTTTTCGTCTGTTGATGGCCTCGCATACTTTTTCAATATCGTATGGAATTTCCGGAATCAGGATAACGTCTGCGCCGCTTGCGATTCCGGCGTACAGAGTCAGCATCCTACTTTATGACCCATAACCTCTACGATAAAAACTCTCTGGTGAGAGGAGGCTGTTGTATGGATGCAGTCGATCGCATCGGATGCAATATTGACGGCACTGTAGAAACCGAAGGTCATATCCGTTCCGTAGATATCATTATCGATGGTTTTCGGAAGATGGATAATATTCAGTCCTTCCTCTCTCAAGAGGTTTGCTGTTTTCTGGGTTCCGTTTCCGCCAAGAATGACAAGGCAGTCCAGAAGGAGCTTGTGGTAGGTATGCTTCATTGCTTCCACTTTGTCCAGACCGTTTGCATCCGGGGTACGCATCAGCTTGAACGGCTGACGTGAGGTTCCGAGAATAGTTCCTCCCTGTGTTAATATACCGGAAAAATCTTTTGCACTGAGCATGCGGTAATCGCTGTAGATGAGGCCTTTATAGCCGTTCATGAATCCGTATACTTCGAGATCTTTTACATTGTTTGCAAGGCCTTTTACGACTCCGCGCATGGTCGCATTTAATGCCTGGCAGTCTCCGCCGCTTGTTAACAGACCAATTCTTAACATATGACTTTTCCCATCCTGTTCTTTATTAGATTTTCACGACTGCTTCTTGTTTCTTGGCAGTATTATGGAATGTTTACATTATACCCTATTTTTTTCGTTCTCACAATAGTTCGGGGGAAGAAAGCGCGGGAGTTTCTATTTTTTGTACGAAAAAAAAAAGGAAGTCTGTGGTTCAGGCTTCCTTGGATTTTCTTTTTTATGCGCGCCGCACTTCGAACTCTCACCACAAACGTTACTCCTACAGCCTACTCGGCCCAGGCACCCTCACGGCACACAGGAGATTCCACTTAGTGCTGCTGCATTCCTGCCCTGACACGGTTCATGGAGTCCTGTTGCGTAAGACCCAGACGTCAACGTCACTTATAGAAGGCAGCTTCGCAATGAAAAAGCCCTCGGATTGGCATCACCCCCGCTGTAGCGGATTGCGGGTACAGGGCACCGCTATCTCCCCGGCTGCGCATTGTTTAGTATACGGGATTTCGGAGGGGATGTCAAGGAATTTGTGAATTGAAATATTGGTATAGCACGAGTATAATTTATAGTAAGGCCAGAAAATAACGCAAAAATTCAGTACCGCAGAGTGTGAACGACTGCTTTTTTCATTATTTTCAAGATTTGCTATCGATAACTTTTTGAAAATGATACATTTTTTTCTTATAGAAGGAGGATGGACGAATGATACGAGTTACGGTCTGGAATGAGTTTCAGCATGAGCGAACGCAGGAGAAAGTGAAAGAGATTTATCCGGACGGGATTCACACCTGTATTGCAAGGTTTCTGAGACAAGAGGAGGAGCTTTCGGTTCGGACGGCTGTGTTTGACGAGAAGGAGCATGGGCTGACGGAAGAAGTACTGGCAAATACCGATGTGCTGGTGTTCTGGAATCATATGCTGCAGGAGGAGTTCTCGGACGATGTGGCCGAGCGGGTTCGGCGTCATGTGCTGGCCGGAATGGGCTGGTAGTTCTGCATTCAGGGCATTATTCCAAGATTATGCGGAAGCTTCTCGGAACAAGTATGACGCTTCGGTGGCGGCATGGGGATCGTGAGAGACTGTTCTGTACGTGTCCGACCCATCCGATCGCGCAGGGAATTCCGGCATGGGTGGATATTCCGGAGGAAGAGATGTATGGGGAGTTTTTGATATTCCCAAACCGGATGATGTGGTATTTACGGGATGGTTTGCAGGCGGTGAGGTGTTCCGCAGCGGATGCACCTTTACACGTGGGCTGGGCAAAATTTTCTATTTTCAGCCGGGACACGAGGAATACCCCATTTACCATATGCCGGTGATTCAGAAGATTATCAAAATGGGGTACGCTGGTGCGTTCCTGTAGTACGAAGACCGGCACCACTGGATAATGCATGGGTGAATCCATCTACGGAGGAAGTGTATCTTTCTTCACACCAAAAATAGCAGCTGCAGTTTACCGATATCTGTATCCCGTTTGATTTTTTCAAAACAGGGGTCTGATTTCACGATTAAAAATGTTCTGCAATACACGGATGGAATCTGCGTACACATTGCATAAATCAGGAGGAAATGTTATATGAGAAAGCTTTCCGTTTTTTACGAACACATTCTACAGGCGTGTGAGCAGTCCGGTAAGACGATTCCGGAAGTGCTCGCGTTCTGCAGGGAGCAGGGAATTTCGGCTGTTGAGATGAACTACAGTCTGTTTGCATCAGAAAGAGAGGTCATTGCCCCGATGCTTTCCGATGCGGGGCTGGTGATCAGCTGTATGCATGAAACCTTTGATTTTTCCCATGATACGGATCTTGGCAGAGCACAGCAGATGCTCGATACTGCGGCATCACAGCAGGTTTCGCGTGTCCTGTTTGTTGCAGGCGCGCTTGAAACTGCCGAAGCGGCAGAGCTTGCAGCCTGCAGCAGCACCTATGAGGCAACGAGTACTTTTATGGCCGAAAACAAATCGATTCAAAATATGGTACATGCGCTTTCCTCACTCGCCGAATATGCGGCTTTGCGTGGCGTTTCGATTACCTTAGAGGACTTTGACGGTTTTTTACAGCCGTTTGCACGCACATATCCGCTGCTCTGGTTTATGGAGCACGTGCCGGGGCTGCGGTATACGCTTGATATCGGAAATTTTGCTTTCAGTGATGAGGATGTTTCGTATGCTGCCTGGCTTCTGAAGGATTATATTGTCCATGTTCACTGTAAGGATCGTGCCGAAAGTCCGCTCGTTCACGGACGTTTCTGCCGCGGCCTTGGCCAGACACCGGCCGGAACGGGATATCTGCCGATGGCAAAGCTTCTTACAGATTTAGAAGCGTGCGATTACGACGGTTATCTCGCCATCGAGCATTTCGATGCACCGGATCAGTTATCGTTCATCGAACAGTCCGCAGCGTTTCTGCGCCAGTGGGTTTCCGAATAATTCCGCCTCTTTCATAAGCGCTCTGATTTTCGGAAAATTTCGTATTTCCGGGGAGAAATTCAGCAAGGAAAATATGTCGAAAAAATTCTTTACTATCTTTGGTTTTTTCGTATCTTTTCCTTGCTTTCCAGGGAAAACATGGTAAACTAAATTTGAAGCTTTTTGAGAAGGCATGATTCGAAAAGCAAATCTAAAACAAGAGGGTTTTAAAGTAATGGGAGAAATTATTATTCCGCAGGGTTACAAATCTGCATTAAACCTCCACGATACACAGGTGGCAATTAAAACAGTAAAGGATTATTTCCAGCATGAGCTGACACATCGTCTGCATCTGCTCCGTGTAACAGCTCCACTTTTTGTACAGCCGGAAACCGGCTTGAATGACAATCTGAATGGCGTAGAACACCCGGTTTCTTTTGAGTTAAAGGATCAGGGTACCAAGAAAACCGCTGAAATTGTTCAGTCTCTGGCAAAATGGAAACGGTATGCACTTCACAAATACGGCTTCTCTGAGGGAGAAGGCATCTACACCGATATGAACGCCATCCGCCAGGACGAGGTGACCGACAACATTCACTCCGTTTACGTGGATCAGTGGGACTGGGAAAAAATCATGTCCCCGGAAGAACGCAATCTTGATTTCTTAAAGAGTACCGTAAAAGATATCTATGAGGCACTGAAAAACACGGAAAAACATATGGCAGACCAGTACGACTACATCGAAACCATTCTGCCGGATGAAATTTTCTTTATCACTTCCCAGGAACTTGAGGATCGCTATCCGGATCTGACTCCAAAGGAAAGAGAGTATACAATCACCAAAGAAAAAGGTGCTGTCTTTATTATGCAGATCGGCGGCGTGCTTGCTTCCGGAGAGCGTCAGGACGGACGTTCCCCGGACTACGACGACTGGTCCTTAAACGGCGACCTGATCGTTTATTATCCAGTGCTTGACATCGCTCTTGAGCTCTCCTCCATGGGTATCCGCGTCAACGCAGATGCTCTCCGCGCCCAGTTAAAGGAGTGCGGATGCCAGTCCCGCGCGAAGCTTCCCTTCCAGAAATCTATTCTGAACGGCACTCTCCCGCAGACAATCGGCGGCGGTATCGGACAGTCCCGTATCTGTATGTTTTTCCTGCGCAAAGCGCACATCGGAGAGGTACAGTGCTCGGTATGGCCGATGGAGACACGAGAGGTGATGGATGTGATGAATATTCAGCTTCTGTAAGATTGGTTTTGAATAGACTATTACTGTAAAAGGGATACGTTTCCTGTCCGCCCGTTTTCAGGGTATGACAGAAACGTATCCCTTTTATATTTTCCTGCATTGCTGCTGCATTTCGTCCTTACATCAAATCTTTTTCTGCTTTTTGCGGTTTCAGAACCGTTCTTCCAAAAGCTCAAGCAGTTCCTCTCTCTGAAAGGATGCTGTCTTAATTTCATCACCGGAAAGGATCTCTTCCGCCAGCTCTTTTTTCCTCTGCTGAAGCTTGATGATTTTTTCCTCGATGGTTCCTTTTGCAATCAATTTGTATACCGTCACAACATTTTTCTGCCCAATACGATGTGCACGGTCTGTCGCCTGATTTTCAACTGCAACATTCCACCATGGATCGTAATGGATGACGATATCCGCGCCGGTCAGGTTCAGGCCGGTTCCGCCTGCTTTTAGGGAAATACAGAATACAGACGTGTCATCCCGGTTGAACTGTTCCACCATTTGTGCACGCTGCTCTTTTTTCGTGCTTCCCTGCAGGACAAAGTAGCTGATGCTTTCTTCCTGCAGACGCGCGGTCAGGATCTCGATCATCGAAGTGAACTGGGAGAACAGCAGGATTTTGTGGCCGGATTCCACGGCACTCTGAATCAGCTCGATGCAGAGATCGAGTTTTGCCGAACCGCCTTCGTAATTTTCGTAAACAAGCGCAGGATCACAGCAGAGCTGACGCAGCCGCGTCAGTTCAGAGAGCACCTGGAACCTGGAATCGGCAAATTCTTCCTCTGTCTGGTTCTGCAGCATAAGCGCCAGCCGCTGGGCATGTGCATGATACAGCTCCTTCTGCTTCTGTTCCATGCGGGCAGCCATATTTTTCTCAATTTTGTCCGGCAGATCCTTCAGCACTTCCTTCTTCAGACGGCGCAGAATAAACGGACGGATCATCTTTTGCAGACGTTCTAATCTTTCTTCGTCGCCGTTCCGCACAATCGGAAGTTCAAACTGCTCGCGGAATTTCTGATATCCATAGAGGAATCCCGGCATCAGATAATCAAAGATGCTCCATAGTTCACTTAACTGGTTTTCTACCGGTGTTCCGGTTAATGCCAGGCGGAACGATGCATGGATCGTTTTCACGGCTTTTGCTCCCTGCGTTGCGTGATTTTTGATGAACTGCGCCTCATCAATGATCTCGCAGAAGAACGGGAGATCCTGATACAGTTCGATATCGCGGCGGAGCAAATCGTACGAGGTAATCAAAATATCCTGCATACCGGCATTTTGGATCATCTCTTTCCTCTGTTCCTGTGTACCGGCGACGAGTCTCGTCTGCAGCTCCGGAGCAAAGCGGGCACATTCGCTCTCCCAGTTATAGACGAGAGATGCCGGTGCAACGATCAAAGAACGACGATTTGCATCTTCGGGTGCTTCCTGCATTTCAGATAAGAGAAAGGCGATGGTCTGCAGCGTCTTTCCAAGTCCCATATCATCCGCCAGAATACCGCCAAAGCCGTTCTGGCATAAGGTTTTCAGCCACCAGAATCCTGTTTTCTGATATTCACGGAGCTGTGCCTGCAGATTGTCCGGAAGTTCAAAATCGTTCTCCTCTGCAGTTTTCATATTTCGGATCAGCATACGGAACTCGCGGTTTTTCTCAACCTGAAGATCATCCTGCTCTTTTAAACGGGTATCGAGGTAGAGTGCTCGGTACTTCGGAATTGTGATCTCGCCGCTCTTCAGCTTTGCCTCGGAGATCTGCAGATTTTCCCGCAGTTCCGAGAGAACGCGGATACCGTCCTCGTCCATATCCATAAATTCACCGGTCCTCAGGCGGTAAAATTTCTTTTTCCGGTCATATTTTGAAAGAATCTCTGCCAGTTCCTCCATGCCAAAATTGCCCGGATTCAAATGAAGTTCCAGTACATTTTCTGCGAGGGATACACCGACAGAAACTTTCGGGGACGGGATGACACGGATCGCTTTTAACCGGTCAGAAACAAAAATTTCGCCCAGTTTCTGCAGATCTTCCATACCGCTGCTTAAAAACTCATACATCTCATCGGCTCCCTGGAGAAGCATCTGATGTTTCCGCGCATCATAGGCGCTGAAACAGGATCGAACGAGCTGGTTTGCCGCTGCTTCTTTCCGTACATCACGGCCATGGGAAAGCTGATGGATATCGTTTGCATCTGCAAAAACATTGTATTTTTTCTCGCCATAGACAGCCAGAAGTTCGCAGATAATCATATCATGCTGCGGCGCATCCAGATAAATCTGAAATTCCACCTGCGGCGGAAGATACTGCTGTAATTCCAGCTTTTCTTCTTTTTTACCTTAAAATGTTCCTCCAACACCGGGAGAAGTCCCTGGCAGAAGGTCGGGATATCTTCTTTTGCAATTTCACAGACTCCGTCCGGACATCGCTCCATATATTCCAAGAATTCGCAGACTTCTGCTATCTCTTCCCTTGGGATTCGGTAAATTGTATTTTTTTCTGAAAGAAAATACAAATATTTTCTGCCATAAAAAATGGGATCCGCGCACATCTGTACCTTTAGGCCATCTGCTTTCCGTAAAAGCTTCATTTCATACTGCGGCATCCCCTCCTGGCAGTGCCACAGTTTTTCTTCTCTCCAGTTCGTACGACAAAAGAACTCCTGCTGCCAACAGCCTCAAAAAATTCATCCATATTCTGCACAGAAATCATCACATAACGGTCATCAAAGCAGGACGCATAGCTGCCGGTACCTATCTGATAGCATGAGCCGCGTTCCATGGTATATGCGCTCAGAAATTCTACCATCGGACGGCTTTCTTCTTCAAAAGCATCCATACAGTGCAAAAAAGAAAGCTGCGCACCGTAGCTGACCGTTTCCATATTTTTTACAGCTGCTGTCATTTTGGAAACACTTTTTAATACATACATCCTTTTGCTTCCGATTTTAAATTCTGCCCGAAAGGAATCGTCAAACTGGCTCTCCAGATGAATTTCCAGTTTAACCTGACCTGCTTTTGCTTTCGGCAGAAAAGCAACCTGATCCCGCATCACATAATGTGAAAGCAGTTCAGAAAAACCGGGGCTCGTCTCTGCTTTTGGTGTTGGTTTTACTACTTTTCTGACAATTTTATGTTCTCCCTGGAATTCTTCCATTCCTTTTTTCACGCCGACAGCACGAAGAAGCTGCTCCAGTTCCTGATGTTCTTCGTCATTTCTCACTTTTTCTTCCAGTTTTTTCTCTCTTTTTTCCGCCATTCAAGATAGTACAGCAAAACAGCGACACAATGTTTGCACAATCCCCAGTACTGCTCATGCGCCGGACAATCACAATCATCTTCCATAATTTCAGACATTTCTTCATCTACAGAAACGCTGACACAATACATATTTTTTCCGCTTCCGTCTACGACAGCTGTAATTTTATGCAGTTGATATCCGAAAATATCCTCCATTTCCTGTACCTGAAAGCATGCACTTTCTGTTCTTCATAGATCTTTTTTCCACGGTTATATGATACGGAATTCGTTTCCTGTTTGATGTCCGCCTTTGTAATCATGGCTGGTAAAATCCTTTCTGTTCTAATCTTTTCCCATCAATTCACAATTCGTATTTACAGATTCTGGTTTGACTCACATCCGACAAGCTTCTCGGAAAGCTCTTTTAAATATTTCCTGATATCCCGCTTTTCCTGTTTTCCTTACCAGTTCCGCCGTTTCTCTTAGTAACGGGTGCCAAATGTGTTCCAGCTTTTTTCTGCCATTCTCTCCAAATACTTCTTTTGAAAGACTGTTCCGGTAATCCTCTGGTGACATTCCAAAGAATTGGATTCTGTTTCCGAACCGCTGCCAGAGTCTGTCGGCAATTCCGATCCCATCCGGATCAAGATCTCCACTGTAGTAAATGAGAATCCCACTCTGTACGATCAACGAAATCAGTTTTAATGCTGCATACCGCGGCTGTCCCGACGTACACAGCAGCGACACATTCTTTCCCTGCACCTGTTCCATAAGATAGCTGAATACCATTTCGTTTTCCACAATGTATACACACGTTCCGACAGGCTGTACTTCTGTAATACCCTTCAGATTTCCATGGTAAGCACATACGGTTCCCCGCATCGGCAAAAGGCTTCATATGCTGGATGCCATATCTCCTGTTTTTCAAACGAATTCCAAACGCATGTACCAGGGAAGAAATATTATCCGGCACAACTCCCACGCACTGCAGCAGTTCTCTCCATTGCATTCGGTACTGATAAATAAGAGGTTTCATCAATTGCCTCCAAGTAGTCCATCTTTTTTCCTTTCTTATTCTCTTTTATTTCAACTAATAAAATTATATCATATCCTGCTATATATGATAAGTTTCTTTTGGTTAAAAACAGAAAAACCCCGGCCGCCTTACGGCGCCGGGGTCTCTTACGTTTGAGCACAAGTATCTTTCGATACAATTATATTTTATTTCCCGCAGTGCTTTCCTCGATTTCGCTTCGCTCCATCTCGGTCGGGCTGTCGCCCTATAAATTCTCCGACTAATGCCCTTGTGTGAGCAAGCTCCCACCGGTCATTACTCTCCGAATTTGCACTGCTCATAGATAACCGAAATTAGTCGATCAGAGTAGCAACACGGCCTGATCCAACGGTACGGCCACCCTCACGGATAGCGAAGGTAAGACCCTGATCCATAGCGATCGGGTGGATCAGTTCGATGGTCATCTCAACGTTATCGCCAGGCATGCACATCTCAGTTCCTTCCGGAAGAGTGATAACACCTGTTACGTCAGTTGTACGGAAGTAGAACTGCGGACGATAGTTGTTGAAGAATGGAGTATGACGGCCACCCTCGTCTTTTGTCAGAACGTATACCTGAGCGGTAAATTTGGTATGGCAGTGAACGGTACCTGGTTTAGCCAGAACCTGTCCTCTTTCGATCTCTGTTCTCTGAACACCACGAAGCAGAGCACCGATGTTATCACCAGCCTGAGCCTCATCGAGGAGTTTACGGAACATCTCGATACCAGTTACAACAGTTTTCTTGGTCTCTTCTTTCAGACCTGCGATTTCAACTTCCTCATTCAGATGAAGAACACCAGCCTCAACACGGCCAGTAGCAACAGTACCACGACCAGTGATGGTGAATACGTCCTCTACAGGCATGATGAAATCTTTATCAGTGTCACGCTGCGGATCCGGAATCCAGCTATCTACTGCATCCATAAGCTCCATGATTTTATCTCCCCATGGGCCAGCCGGATCTTCCAGAGCTTTCAGAGCAGAACCCTGGATGATCGGAGTGTCATCTCCCGGGAAGTCATACTCGTTCAGCAGCTCACGGATCTCCATGTCTACCAGCTCAAGCAGCTCTTCGTCGTCTACCATATCGCATTTGTTCATGAATACAACGATGTAAGGTACACCTACCTGACGGGACAGAAGGATGTGCTCTTTTGTCTGAGCCATAACACCGTCTGTAGCAGCTACTACAAGGATAGCTCCGTCCATCTGTGCAGCACCAGTGATCATGTTCTTTACATAGTCAGCATGGCCTGGGCAGTCAACGTGTGCATAGTGTCTTTTCTCTGTCTGATACTCAACGTGTGCAGTAGAGATTGTGATACCACGCTCTCTCTCTTCCGGAGCTTTATCGATATCTTCGAAGTTCTCAGCAGTGTTTCCTTCTACTCTGGATAGTAAAGTACTTTTGTGATAGCTGCGGTCAGAGTTGTTTTACCATGGTCAACGTGGCCGATGGTACCAATGTTACAATGCGGTTTTGTTTCTTTTCAAATTTTAGCTTTAGCCATTTTAAAATGTCCTCCTTAAATTGCGCCCAGTGGCTTTTTTGAGACTAAATTGGTGGCAGGAACCCACCTGAATCGTAAACCTGCTAAGTCTGATTATATTGCATTTCTGTCCTATTTGCAAGGGAAATCTTTGAAAAAGATATACATTCAGGCTGTGCAGCCGGTAAGGACTGCACAACCAGTACGGTTTCTCAAATTATTTTGCTTTTGCAGACAGAACTTTTTCCTGTACGTTTTTCGGAACCTGCTCGTATTTATCAAAGAACATGGAGTAGTTACCACGTCCCTGAGTTTTCGAACGAAGGTCTGTTGCGTAACCGAACATTTCAGCCAGCGGTACGAATCCACGGATCATCTTTCCGCCGCCGATGTCATCCATACCCTCGATACGACCACGACGGGAGTTGATATCACCGATAACATCACCCATGTAATCTTCCGGAGTGGAAACTTCGACTTCATGATAGGCTCAAGAAGAACCGGAGCACCCTTCTGCATAGCTTCCTTGAATGCCAGAGAACCAGCAATGTGGAATGCCATCTCAGAAGAGTCGACCTCATGATAAGATCCGTCGTATACATTTGCATGAACGCCGACTACCGGGAAGCCTCCCAGGATACCGGCTTTCATAGCCTCTTCGATACCTTCGCCTACAGCCGGGATATACTCTTTCGGAATAGCTCCACCAACAACGGTAGACTCGAATTTGTAAATTTCTTCGCCGTTTGCATCCATAGGCTCGAATTTAACTTTACAGTGACCATACTGTCCACGTCCACCAGACTGTTTTGCATATTTGCTGTCGATGTCTGCCGGTTTGGTAATGGTCTCTTTGTATGCAACCTGCGGAGCACCTACGTTAGCCTCTACTTTGAACTCACGAAGCAGACGGTCAACGATGATTTCCAGATGCAGCTCACCCATACCAGCGATGATGGTCTGACCAGTTTCCTGATTGGTGTGTGCACGGAAGGTCGGATCCTCCTCAGCCAGTTTTGCAAGGGACTCGCCCAGTTTGCCCTGGCCTGCTTTTGTCTTAGGCTCGATAGCCAGCTCGATAACCGGCTCCGGGAACTCCATAGACTCAAGGATTACCGGATGCTGCTCGTCGCAGATGGTATCACCTGTGGTGGTGAACTTGAATCCGATTGCAGCTGCGATGTCACCGGAGTAAACTTTGTCCAGCTCCATACGTTTGTTTGCATGCATCTGAAGGATACGTCCAACACGCTCTTTTTTATCTTTTGTTGCATTCAGTACGTAAGAACCGGAGTTCATGGTTCCTGAATACACACGGAAGTATGCCAGCTTACCAACGAATGGGTCTGTCATAATCTTGAATGCCAGTGCGGAGAACGGCTCCTCATCGGAAGAATGTCTTACGATCGGGTTTCCGTCCAGATCGGTACCCTCGATTGGCGGGATATCGGTCGGAGCCGGCATGTACTCAAGGATCGCATCCAGGAGTTTCTGAACACCTTTGTTTCTGTATGCAGAACCGCAGCATACCGGTACAGCTGTACACTCACAGGTAGCTTTACGCAGAACTGCTTTCATCTCGTCTACAGACGGGATATCATCATCCAGATAACGCATCATCAGCTCATCATCCAGCTCGCAGATTTTCTCTACCAGCTCGGTGTGATACAGCTCAGCGTCTTCTTTCATATCTTCCGGGATATCAACGATGGAGATATCATCGCCCTTATCGTCGTTGTAGATGTAAGCTTTCATCTCGAACAGATCGATAATTCCCTTGAATTCATCTTCCTTACCAATTGGAAGCTGAAGGCAGATAGCATTTTTACCAAGTCTGGTCTTGATCTGATCTACAGCATTGTAGAAGTCAGCACCAAGGATGTCCATCTTGTTGATGAATGCCATACGCGGTACGTTGTAGGTATCAGCCTGACGCCATACGTTCTCAGACTGAGGCTCCACACCACCTTTTGCACAGAACACGCCGACAGCGCCGTCCAGTACACGAAGAGAACGCTCTACCTCTACGGTAAAGTCAACGTGGCCTGGGGTATCAATGATGTTGATACGGTGCTCAAGAGCGCCCTGTTTCGGCTTGCAGTTCTCTTCCAGAGTCCAGTGGCAGGTTGTAGCAGCTGAAGTAATTGTGATACCACGCTCCTGCTCCTGTTCCATCCAGTCCATGGTAGCAGTTCCTTCGTGAGTATCACCAATCTTGTAGTTAACACCGGTATAGTACAGGATACGCTCGGTCAGGGTTGTTTTACCTGCATCGATGTGAGCCATAATACCAATGTTTCTGGTTCTCTCTAATGGATATTCTCTTCCAGCCAACGGATTTTCCTCCTCTTAGAATCTGTAGTGAGCAAATGCCTTGTTAGCCTCTGCCATCTTATGAACTTCTTCTTTCTTCTTCACAGAAGCACCTGTGTTGTTAGATGCATCCAGAATCTCGTTTGCCAGTCTGTCTTCCATGGTACGCTCGCCTCTCTTACGAGAATAAGCGGTCAGCCAACGAAGGCCAAGAGCCTGACGTCTGTCCGGTCTTACCTCGATCGGTACCTGATAAGTAGCACCACCGATACGTCTTGCTTTTACTTCAAGAACCGGCATGATATTGTTCATTGCTTCTTCAAATACTTCGATTGCTGGTTTTCCAGCTTTTTCTTCTACTTTAGCAAATGCGCCGTATACGATTTTCTGGGCAACGCCTCTCTTACCATCCAGCATGATGTTGTTGATCAGCTTGGTTACCACTTTGTTATTGTATAACGGATCTGCTAAAACATCTCTTTTCTGAGTATGTCCTTTACGTGGCACGTTACTTCCCTCCTTAACCATCATTCGATTAAATCATCGGTACTCACACTTATTTGCAGTATGTCCGCGCGTGTAAATTCTCTATAAATCCGCAGCCGTGGGGATTTATGGAATAACGCACAACATTTCGCTTTTTTTGTGATACTAGATATATCTCGAACTCGTTTTACTTAATTATTTCTTTTTCGGTCTCTTAGCACCGTATTTAGAACGGGCCTGTTTTCTGTTAGCAACACCTGCAGTATCAAGTGTACCACGGATGATGTGGTATCTGGTACCTGGCAGGTCCTTAACTCTTCCTCACGGATCAGAACAACGCTGTGCTCCTGAAGGTTGTGACCTTCTCCTGGGATGTAGCTTGTTACTTCGATTCCGTTGGAAAGACGAACTCTGGCGATTTTACGAAGAGCTGAGTTAGGTTTTTTCGGTGTAGCAGTTTTTAACAGCTGTGCACACACCTCTCTTCTGAGGAGAAGACATATCTGTGGATTTCTTTCTCAGAGAATTGTAGCTTTTCTGCAGTGCCGCGCGGTAGAT
>ENA-OUNI01000221-OUNI01000221.1-human-gut-metagenome-genome-assembly--contig:-NODE-221-length-26179-cov-2.136918_pt1 | contig 26179 bp, 30 predicted proteins | sample MGYA00242499_ERZ504580 | MGnify/ENA primary metagenome ERZ504580 (study PRJEB26092, sample SAMD00036315) | human gut metagenome | host: Homo sapiens | study: EMG produced TPA metagenomics assembly of... | reverse complement strand
CAAAAGAGAAGGCAGACCATAACGGTCTGCCTTCTCTTTTGGAGCGGTTTGTGAACGGATTATCCTTTCGGTTCCGTCTTCGACCACGACAAGGCTCCGCTCGGGCACATCTCCACCACCCGGATGATTTCGTTCGGTAGAGGCGCCGTACATCCACCCACGGACGTTCTTCGCGTTTGAAACCTTCGGAAGAATGGCTTCGCATTCGGCGGCGTGCCAGCAAAGCTCCGGTTTCCAATTGCACCGTTATCCTCCCCGTTGTCGTAATGTTTGTGATTCTCTGCCATAATCTTGTCCTTTTGTTTGTCGGTTTGTCTGTCCGGAGGTTACGGGGCCGTCCCTCCGCAAAGCTGCGAACCCTCTATTCGTCCTCCTCGTCGGATTCGTCGTCCGGCCTGTCGGCGAGTTCATCCGCACCTTTTATTTCGTCGTTATAATACTCCTTGTCGTCGTCGTCCTCTATCTGTCCGTCCACATTGACGTCTATCTTGACGAGGTAATTCGTATCTTCCGTCTCGAATACGACGCATAGAAGAAATCGCCCGGTCCTTTGTCTATGCGCATCATGTGGTCGGTAAAACCGTAAGGGTACTGTTTCCTCACCTCTTCCTGCAGCTCTTCGGGCATGTTCTGCAGTTTGACAACTACACGTTTCTTATTTGTCTTTACGTTTGGCATAGTCTGAAAAAATTTTGCAAGTATAAGCAAAATTTGCAAGACAAGTACCAAATCGGAGTTTTTCAGCGAAAAAACGTTTTGTGCCTTGCAGGGCCTTCAGACAACGATTTTCAGCAGGTTTGTGCTGATAGGAACGACAAAATCCGTACCTTTATCGTGTCCGTAGCGGATATTGGAAAAGAATAGACGAAATAGTGTATCTATGGCCCCGAAAGAGAGGATAGAGGAGCTGCGCGAAAAGCTTAACGAGTACAACAGATTATATTATGTGGAGAATACTCCGGCCGTGAGCGACAGACAGTTCGACGAGATGCTGCGCGAACTGCAGGAACTGGAGCAACGATATCCGGAGTATTACGATGTCAATTCGCCCACCCAGCGGGTGGGCAGTGATATGACGAACCGTTTCGAGGCCGTCCGGCACCGTTATCCGATGATGTCGCTGGCGAACACCTATTCGCTGGAAGAGCTCCGTGAATTTTACGACCGGGTGACGAAGGAGACGGGCGATACGGAGTTCGCCTGCGAACTCAAATTCGACGGTACGGCTATTTCACTCACTTACGAGGAGGGCAGGCTGGTCCGTGCCGTGACGCGCGGCGACGGTACGATGGGTGACGATGTGACGGCCAACGTGCGTACCATACGCAGTATTCCGCTGGTACTCTCCGGAGACGACTGGCCCCGGTATTTCGAGATGCGGGGGGAGATATATATGCCCCGTGCGGTGTTTGCCGCCCTGAACCGGGAGAAGGAGGAGATAGGGGAGCAGCCTTTCGCCAATCCGCGCAATGCGGCGGCCGGGACGCTGAAACTGCAGAACTCCTCGGTGGTTGCATCGCGGCGTTTGGAGTGTTTCCTGTATGCCATGGCAGGCGAAGGATTGCCTTATGAATCGCATTGGGAGAATTTGAACAAGGCTCGGAAGTGGGGATTCCGTATTTCGGACCACATGCGGCTGTGCCGTACCTGGGAGGAGATTATCGGTTTCATAGACGATGCCGACCGACTGCGGCCGAACCTGCCGTACGATACGGACGGTGCGGTAGTCAAGGTCGACCGTTACGACCTGCAGCGTCGTCTCGGCTCTACAGCCAAGGCACCCCGATGGGCCGTAGCCTACAAGTTCAAGGCTGAGCAGGCACTCACCCGTTTGGTGTCGGTCGAGTTTTCGGTAGGGCGTACGGGGGCTGTCACGCCGGTGGCGAACCTCGAGCCGGTACAGCTTGCCGGTACGACGGTGAAACGGGCGTCCCTTCACAATGCCGACCAGATAGCGCTGCTCGATGTGCGCCTCGACGATATGGTCTATGTGGAGAAAGGGGGGGAAATCATCCCCAAGATAACCGGTGTCGAGGAGGCGATGCGAAGACCGGACAGCAAACCTTTCGAGTTCGTCACACACTGTCCGCAGTGCGGAGCGGAGCTCGTAAGGTACGAAGCGAAGCGGCCTGGTACTGTCCCAACAGCAGCGGCTGTCCTCCCCAGATAGTCGGACGTATCGTACATTTCATCTCCCGCAAGGCGATGGATATCGAGGGAATAGGCGAGGAGACCGCCGCACTTTTCTATTCGGAAGGGATGGTTCGGGATGTGGCCGACCTGTATGACCTGAAGCCGGAACAGGTGGCGGTGTTGCCCCGGTTGGGCGAGAAGTCTGCGGCCAACATTATGGAAAGCCTTCTCCGTTCGCGCGAAGTTCCGTTTGCACGTGTGCTCTACGCATTGGGCATACGGTTTGTCGGCGAGACGACGGCCCGCAACCTTGCGGCGCATTTCAGGAGCCTCGATGCCGTCATGGCCGCCTCGCAGGAGGAGCTCGCTCAGGCCGAAGAGGTGGGCGACAAGATTGCCGGCAGTATTCGGGAGTATTTCGCCGACCCGGTGAATCTACGTATCGTCGAGCGGCTGCGGGCCGCCGGCGTGCAATTCGCAGCCGACGAAGAGCAGCGGCTCTCCGATTCGCTGGCAGGGTTGCATATCGTTATTTCCGGCACGTTCCGCCGTCACAGCCGGGATGAGCTGAAAGCGCTGATAGAGTCGCACGGCGGGCGCAACCTCGCGGCCGTCTCGAAAAATGCGGATTATCTGCTCGCGGGCGACAACATGGGGCCTGCGAAACTGGCCAAGCCACGAAGCTCGGTGTACGGATAATTTCCGAAGAGGATTTCGAGCGCATGGTGGAAGAAGGGGTGGAGAAGACGGCCGCAGAGAGACCTATGGCAAATGGGGAACCCACCGATGGTATTGTTCCGGATACGGACGGAACGGGCCAACAATCACTGTTTTAATTTTTGCCCTATCCTTATTTTATAGGTATTTCAATTTATTTATTTTTACTTTTTGTCTATATATTTTCGATGGGATAAGAAAAAAATATCTATATTTGCCTGACGAACGGGAAGGACTTCCTGTCGGGCAGATGAGCATCCGTTAGAAAATGGCGGAAAGATGTCGGTTTCTTTTGCCTTGTCGGTGTATCGGCAGTTTGCCGGCGGATGGAATTTTATAAGATGAACGTATGAACCTTTTCCTTCGGGACTCGGGGTTGCTTTGGTTACCCCGTTTCAGGATAACGGAGCGATTGATTTTCCGGCTTTGGACGCATTGGTGGACTATGTGACAGCCGGCGGTGTGGACTATCTGGTGGCTCTCGGTACTACAGCCGAAACCCCGACTCTCTCTACGGCCGAGCGCAAGGCCGTTCTTGAACGTATCAAAAACCGCAATGCCGGTCGTCTGTCGTTGGTTGCGGGGATAGGAGCAACGATACGGCTGCCGTCGTGGCCGCCTGCATGATTTCGACCTCGCAGGGGTGGACGCGATACTCAGTGTGACGCCGTTTTACAACCGTCCTTCGCAGCGTGGGCTGTACGAACATTTCCGAGCGGTCGCGGATGCCTCTCCGGTACCGGTCATTTTGTATAACGTACCGAGCCGGACAGGAGTCAACAATGCAACCGCAGACTACGTTGAAACTTGCCGGAAGAGACCGGCAACATTATCGCCGTCAAGGAGGCGAGCGGCGACATGGAGCAGGTCGACGAGCTGATAGCCGGCAGGCCGGACGGTTTCCATGTATTGTCGGGAGACGATGCGTTGGCCGTACCTTGATTGAAAAGGGGGGCGACGGGCTTATCTCCGTCGTGGCCAATGCTTATCCGCCTATATGGCGGAGATGGTGGGGGCGGCGATGGCACAGGATGCGAAGCGCTCGCACAGGTTGTGGAGCGACATCGCGGAGCTTGAGAAGAGCCTTTTCGCCGAAGGCAATCCGACGGGTATAAAAGCCGCCTTGAGTATCAAAGGATTGATTGCAAACAACCTACGCCTGCCTCTGGTGGCGTCGTCGCCGGAACTTTCCGACAGGATACGCCTTCTCGCTTCGGAAGCCGGTCTCTGACGACGGGGGCTGACCTGGACGTTTCGGACGGAGACAGAGAAAGCGGGCCAATAAATACCGCCCGTTGAACGTTATTGATATATGCGTAAATTATTCGTTATTTTGTTGGCGGCCGTGCTGGCAGCCCCTGCGCTGTCGGGACAGGTCGCTCCCGACAACGACGACATATTCGAACAGACCATCAACAACGAGTCGCCCTATTACTATCCGGCTTTGATGCTGCGGTATAATTCGGGCGATACGACGCTGACGGAAAAGGATTATTATTACCTTTACTACGGATATGCCTTTTCGGACGATTATCATCCGTTGGCTCCCATACCGGCGGAAGATAAGGTATTGATGGCTTTCGAGAAGGCGCACGGCGACCCCTCCGAGGAAAACATGCGCGACATCATCCGTTACGCGGAGGAGGTGATGCGGTCGGATCCGTTCAGTCCCACGAACCTCAATTTTCTCGCCTATGCCTACGGGGCCGTCGGGGACACGCTGAATGAACGGATAAACTACGACCGGCTGAACAAGGTGCTCGCTGCGATAAGCGCTTCGGGGACGGGGTTGACGGAGAAGTCGCCCATGCATGTGCTGCGGTTTCGCATGCCAGCGACGTGTTGGGGACGCTGGGACTCTCCGTAGCCAAACGATTGGTCGTTTCGCGTACCACGGAGTATATTACGGTTGCGAACGAGAACGGGCGGCAGTTGAGCAAGGGATATTATTTCGATTACAGCCGGGTTTACTGGGGCAATCCGGAAGATGCTCCGCAGAAAGAACGCCGGTGGAAAATAAATGACTATCCGATAGGCGGATATGATAAATAAAAGGTGCGGTATGAGTGTTTTTGACAGGATAAGGAGAACGTTTCTCGTCGTTGCGACGGCAGCGGCATTCGTCGGCTGCACGAAGGGACCGGTGTGTCCCGGCGGACCGGGCTGCGAGCCGACCGAAGGCAGCCATACATTTCTCATTTACGCAGTGACGAACAACAATTTGTGGCGTTACATCAGAGGGAATGTCAACATGGCCATGGAAGCGGTCCGTGCGGGGCTTCCGGCCGATACGCGGGTGTTGGTCTATTGGGACGGACTGACGAACTATACGGGCGAAAGCAAGACGGTGCTGACGGAAATCGTAAAGGAGAACGGGGAGGTAATCGAACGGGTACTGAAGCAGTATGGCGAGCAGGATTCGACCGACCCCGCCGTCATGAAGGCCGTTCTGCAGGACGTACAGTATTATGCGCCGGCCGAAGTGTACGGCATTTCGCTGCACGGCCACGGAACGGGGTGGTTCCCGCCCGAACTCAACAATCTGCGGCAGCCCATGTCGGGCGAACCCTATATCGAACACGACCTGCGGCGGCCTGACAATGCGCTGACCAGGGCCTATGGTCCCGACGGGGAAGAGTATATGTCCGCCGGGGATTTGGCGGAGGGACTCTCGGAGATAAAGTTCGATTATGTGATATTCGACGTCTGTTTCATGTCTTCCATCGAGTTGCTGTACGACTTGAAGGACAATGCCCGTTACATTCTGGCTTCGCGGCGAGATAATGGGCAAGGGGATACCTTATCACAAGGTGTTGCCGTTGCTCTTCAGCCGTGATTATCCCATCGACCGCAGGCTCGCTTCGGCGGCTTCTGCAATCGTAGAGTATTACAGGGGAGAGAGTTATCCTTCGGCTGCATTTACGGTCGTCGCGACCGCCGGCCTGCAGGGCGTGGCCGATGCCGTGAAACGGATATTCGCGGCCGGGGTGGAAGAGCCCGATTTCGGCGAGATACAGTACCTCGAAGTATTGGAGCCCGAACACGCTTTTTTCGACCTGAAAGATTATCTGAAGAACATTACCGGAAACGGTGCGGCGAAGAGTGCCTATGCTGAGTTCGAGACGGCTTTGGCGAACGCCATCGTGGCGGAAAGCCATACTCCGCAGATATACTCTGCGTTGGGAACTGGTCTTTCGGGCGGTTTTTTCCCTGCGGACGATGTGTGCGGCATCTCCTCCTACATTCCGCGGGAGTGGCTGCCCGTAACGCGGGAGGCTTGGTACGCTACGGCATGGGCCCGGTACGTAATGCCTGAAAAGCGGGTACGGTCGGTAAATTGCTGCGCAGGCACGGAATCGTTTCCCGTGCCTGTGCTTTTTGCTGCCGCTTGACGGCTTGTTTTTCGGACAGAAAACTTTTTTTACGTGCCGGAAACCGCTTTTTTGACCGGGTGGGTGGTATCTGGAGTAGGTACGCATCCTTAAAATCCGTCAACGTTTTTGGCCGGGCGCAGTTCCCGGGGCATGGGAAGCGAGAGCCGGGTGAAACTGATGACCGCACCGGCGGCGGCGAAACCGCCCGCGAGAATGAGTGCAGTGTGAATGCTGTCGGTCGAGGTGATGTGGAAGAGCAGGGCCACGAGTGCGGCTCCGGTAGTCTGTCCCAACAGTCTCGCCGTAGCGAGCATGCCGCTTGCACTTCCGCTTCGGTGAGGCGGTGCCGAGCCTACCATGATGCTGTTGTTCGGCGACTGGAAGAGCCCGAATCCGAGCCCGCAGAGGACGAGGCGCCAGATGATATCTATTTCGCGGGGCTGGGGCGGAAGCCAGGCGAGCAGAAAGAGCCCGCAGGTCATGACGGAGAGTCCGATGCCTCCCAGCAATCCTGCATGTACGCGTTCGACGAGTATGCCTGCGAGCGGTGCTACGACCACGATGACGGCCGGCCAGGCCGTCATGACGAGACCTGTGGTGACGGCACTGTATCCGAACGTATGCTGGAGATAGAACGGCAGGGCCACCATGGCCGACATTTGGGCAATGAACGAACAGATGGAGGTGAGTACCGAAACCGAAAATATCGGTATCTTCAGCAGGTCGAACGGAAGGATGGGGTAGGGCTTGTGTAACTGACTGCGCACGAAGAGCGTTCCGACGATGAGCAGGAGAATGATGCCTGTGGTGATGTAGCGCGGGTCTATCCCGTGTGCATATCCTTCTATCGAAGCGATGAGCAGACCGAAAGTCAGGGCGTTCATCGCGCCGTCGCGCCAGTCGAACCGCCGTCCGGCCACTTTTACAGGATTGTCGGGCAGGAAACGTCGGCTCAGGAAGAAGGCCGTAATGCCGATGGGAATATTGATTGCGAAGAGCCATTGCCAGGGGGCAACGGCGAGTATTCCCGCCGCTATCGTCGGGCCCGCGACGGAAGAGACCGCCACGACCGTGGCATTAAGCCCCATGCCACGACCCAGGTGGTTGCGCGGATAGATGATGCGTATGAGTGTGGTATTCACGCTGGTGACCGCTGCGGCACCGAATCCCTGGCATACCCGTGCCGCCACGAGCGTGGCGAGTGAGTCGGAGAGCGCACACCCGGCCGAAGCAATGGTGAAGAGCAGCAGTCCGCCGATGTATATTTTCCGGTAGCCGATGACGTCGCCGAGAGCCGAGAAAGAGAGGAGCGATACCACGATAGCCAACTGGTAGGCGTTTACTATCCAGATGGAGTTTGCCGGCGAAATGTTCAGCAGGCTGCCTATCGTCGGGAGCGCCACGTTGGCGATGGCTCCGTCGAGGACGGAGAGCGATACGCCGAATGTAACGGCCAGTATGGCCCATAACCGTTTGGGCATGGGTATCCCGTTCCATTCCGTATTGCCGGAGATGACGGGTGCCCTTCCCGTCGTACTGCCGTTCGCCTGACCTGTCATAATGAATTGCCGAAATCGGCTGCAAAGATAACTCCCCGCAGGGTATCGAACAATTTTTACAGGCGGAAATCGGGCCGAATACCCTGAACGGGACAGGGCCGACGACTGACCTGCCTCTCTGTCGCACCTTTATCGGAAAAGAGGCCGGAGATATCATGTATCGGTTTCAGAACCGGCGGGTATATCTGTGACAGTAGGGTGTCGTCCCTTTCCGTTCGTAGTAATCCTGGTGGTAATCTTCCGCTTTCCAGAAGGGACCGGCGGGCGAAAGGCGGGTGGCTATGTCATAGCCTTTCGCCACCAGCTCGTCGATAAGCCTTTCCGCGGTTCGGTGCTGTGCCTCGCTGTTATAGAAGATTTCCGAGCGGTACTGCCTGCCGATGTCCGGGCCCTGCCGATTGACCTGTTCCGGGTCATGTATCTCAAAAAAGAGGCGGGCGAGTGCTTCGTAAGTGGTCTGCGTCGGTCGAAGGTGACCCGTACCGCTTCAGCATGGCCCGTGCGGTCGCTGCATACCTCTTCGTAAGAGGGGGCCGGGACGCTGCCGCCCGTATAGCCTGATTCGACGGAGATAACGCCGGGTGCCTTTTGCATGTAGTATTCCACCCCCCAGAAACATCCTCCGGCGAAAACAGCCGTTTCGTAGCCGTTTGTGGCTTCGGGCTGTGTCTCCGGAATGAATTCCAACGATATGGAATTGACGCAGTGGCGGGTGTTCTTCGGGGTGAATCTTTCGCCGGTAAAGACGTGGCCGAGATGGCCTCCGCAGGCCGCACAGACGATTTCGGTACGGATGCCGTCGGCATCGGGCCGGCGGATGACCGCGCCCGGTATCGCGTCGTCGAAACTTGGCCAGCCGCATCCGGCATCGAACTTGTCTGCCGACCGGTAGAGCGGAGTTCCGCATTGACGGCAGACGTATGTACCGGGCTGCCGGTTGTTCCAGTATTTGCCGCTGAACGGCATCTCCGTTCCCTTGTCTATGATGACATGCCGTTCCGATTCGCTCAATTCTCTCTTTTTCATGGTATCGGTCGAATTTCAGTGCAAGTTAATCAATCTCTTTTTTTGAACGTTCGATTTAGCGCATGGAGACTGACATTATTTTTTGCCCTATTTTTGTATCCCGTATGCATAAAGCCTGCCGTTTTGTTCCCGGATTGGTAAAGGCGGACGGAAACCGTCCGGCATGTTTTCGGGCAGCGGCGGATTGAAACAGGGGAAGAATGAAGTATCGTATGGCAAAGGTGCTTATCATAGACGACGAAATGCAACTGCGCAGACTACTCTCGCGTATTATCGGACTCGAAGGATATGAAGTCGCGGAGGCGGCGGACTGCGCTTCGGGAATGAAGATGCTCCGGCAGCACGAGCCGGATGTGGTGCTCTGCGATGTCAAATTGCCGGACGGCAGCGGCGTGGAGCTCGTGAGCAGAATCAAGGAGGCGGCACCTGCGGTGGAAGTTATCCTGATGACCGCATACGGCAACATTCCCGACGGTGTGCAGGCCATCAAGAACGGAGCTTTTGATTACATTACCAAAGGTGACGACAATAACAAGATACTGCCGTTGCTCAGCCGTGCCTCCGAAAAGGCCCAGATGCAGCGGCGACTCGCCCGTTTCGAGGACAAACTTTCCGAGGAGAACTCCTTTGACCGGGTTATCGGCTCTTCGGCGGCACTTCGGGAGGCGGTAGAGCTCGCCCGGAAGGTGGCGGTGACAGATACCTCCGTACTGCTGACCGGTGAAACGGGTACGGGAAAGGAGGTGTTCGCCCGGGCCATCCACCATGCCAGTCGTCGGGCGCACGAGGCGTTCGTTGCCGTGAACTGTTCCGCCTTTTCCAAGGAGCTGCTGGAAAGCGAACTGTTCGGCCACCGGGCGGGGAGTTTCACAGGGGCTACCAAAGACAAGAAAGGACTTGTGGAGGAGGCCGACGGAGGGACTCTTTCCTCGATGAAATAGGCGAAATGCCGCTGGAACTTCAGACCAAACTGCTTCGGGTACTCGAAAACGGTGAGTTTATCAAGATAGGAGAGACACGTCCCACCAAGGCCGACCTGCGTATTATCGCAGCGACTAACCGAGACCTGGAAAAGGAGATAAAAGCCGGTAACTTTCGGGAAGACCTCTTTTTCCGCCTCTCCGTTTTCCGGATACAGCTCCCGTCGCTCAACCAAAGACGGGGCGATATCGCCGATTATGTCCGCTATTTTGCCGGTCTTTTCTCGGCCAAGATGGGGAAACGCATCGAAAATATCGACAAGGGATATATCGAAGCCATGGAGAACCATACGTGGCGGGGTAACGTGCGCGAACTGCGCAATGCCGTGGAGCGAAGTATGATAATGGCCGACAGCAATGTGCTCTCTGTGGGAACGCTTCCGCCCGAATTCCGTAACGATGCGGGAGTGGCCGCAGACGGTTCCATGACGCTTGAGGACGTGGAACGGAACCACATCGTGAAGATACTGGAGTATACGGGCGGCAACAAGAGCGAAGCGGCCCGCCTGCTCGGTATAGGCGTGGCGACGTTGTACCGTAAACTGGAGAGTTGGGGCCTGAAATCCTGAGCTGCAGGAACGGCCGTGTCCTTTCAAATTGAGAGAGGGAGCCTATCATTTGATAGACTCCCTCTCTTTTTCGTATTTGTTTGATTGGTTACAAGTGGTTTATAATCATTTAATTATCTTGTATTGGGGCTTTTTGGCATCCGCTTGGTTAAGGGGGAAGCGTCGGAAGTTAAGGACGGTACATGAATGGATGTTGTATTTGTAATCGTATTGTCGTGTATCATACTGTATATGATATGCCGCATATTTTCAGGCTTTGTGAAACAATTGTCTAACTCGAAAAGGAAAATGAAATGAGATGAATGGATTCGTAATGTTTTTGCTTTTGGTCGCACTCGGCCTGTTGTGCTACCTGTTTTTCTACAAATGTGTGGATTGGTTTGAAAAAATATGATTGAGAGATGTTTACCACATTGTTCATACTGAGCGTCGTCGGGTTCGTGTACATGATGTACGTACTCGTCAAACCCGAAGAATTCTGATAGTCTACTCACAAAAATGAAGAAATAAATGAATACGGAGATTTTAGGCGTCATACTGCAATGGGTGTGCCTGGTAGTGCTCTGCTATCCGCTGGGACGCCACATTGCGAAGGTGTACAAGGGGGAGAAGAACATCATGGATTTCATGGCCCCCGTAGAACGTTTTATCTATAAGGTCTGCGGCATCGACCCGGAACGCGAGATGAACTGGAAGCAGTTCCTGAAAGCGTTGTTGACCGTGAACCTGTTCTGGTTCATCTGGGGGATGGTGCTGCTCGTGTGTCAGGGATGGCTGCCGCTGAATCCGGACGGCAATCCGGGTCAGACGCCTGACCAGGCATTCAATACGTGCATATCGTTCATGGTCAACTGCAACCTCCAACATTACAGCGGGGAAACCGGTCTGAGCTACTTTACCCAACTGTTCGTCATCATGCTGTTCCAGTTCATCACGGCCGCCTGCGGTATGGCAGCTTTGGCCGGGATATTCAAGGGTATGGCAGCCAAGACGACCAAGTCGATAGGGAACTTCTGGGTATACCTGACCCGCAGCGTCACCCGTATCCTGATGCCTCTGTCGCTGCTGGTGGGTATCCTGCTCGTGATAAACGGTACGCCCATGTCCTTCGACGGCAAGCAGACGCTTACAACGCTGGAAGGCGCCACGCAGGAGATTTCGCAGGGACCGACGGCAGCCATCGTCCCCATCAAGCAGCTCGGTACGAACGGCGGCGGTTATTTCGGCGTGAACTCTTCGCACCCGCTGGAGAACCCGAATGCCTTCACCAACATGCTCGAATGCTGGTCTATCCTTATCATCCCGATGGCGATGGTGTTCGCGCTGGCTTCTACCTGAAACGCCGTAAGTTGGCCGCGTGCATCTTCACGGTCATGCTGGCGGCCTATACGTGCGGCATCGTCATATCCGTATGGCAGGAGATGGCGGGAAGTCCGCAGATAGACGAAATGGGTATCGCACAGGACCTCCGGTTCCATGGAGGGCAAGGAGATAAGAATCGGTTCGGCCGCTTCGGCTATGTGGGGTATGACCACAACCGTTACTTCGAACGGTTCGGTCAATTCCATGCACGATTCGCAAACGCCTCTCAGCGGGATGCTCCAGATGCTGAACATGCAGATAAACTGCTGGTTCGGTGGCGTAGCGTCGGTTTCATGAACTACTATGCCTTCCTTATCATCGCCGTATTCATCAGCGGCCTCATGGTAGGGCGTACACCGGAGTTCCTCGGCAAGAAAGTGGAGGCCCGCGAAATGAAAATCGCCACCATGGTCGTATTGATGCATCCGTTCCTCATTCTCGTCGGTACGGGCCTCGCGTCGTGGCTTGCCGCCAGAAATCCGGAACTGGCATCGGGTTGGCTGAACAACCCGTCGTTTCACGGATTGAGCGAAATGCTGTACGAGTATACCTCTTCGGCCGCCAACAACGGTTCCGGTTTCGAAGGCCTTTCGGACAATACGCCTTTCTGGAACATCACGACCGGTATTGTCCTGATTATGGGTCGTTATTTCCCGATTGTAGACAAGTGGCGATAGCCGGGCTGCTGGCCGGCAAGAAGTTCGTTCCCGAAAGCGCAGGTACGCTCAAGACCGATACGGCGACCTTCTCGGTCATGACCTTCGCCGTCATCATCATCGTGGCAGCCCTGTCGTTCTTCCCTGCACTCGCACTTGGGCCGATAGCCGATTATCTGACTTTTTAAATAGCAACCGAATATGAAACGCAACAGAAATATTTCACTGTTCGACAAATCCCTTTTACGCCAGAGCTTGCACGCCTCTTTCGTGAAGCTCGACCCGCGGAAGATGATAAAGAGCCCCATCATGTTCACGGTGGAGGTGGTGACTTTCGTCATGCTGCTCCTGCTCGTGTACATAGCTGTGACCGGCGACCGGTCGCAGGGGTCGTTCGCCTACAATTTTGTTGTCTTCGTCGTTCTGTTTCTTACGGTACTTTTCGCCAATTTCGCCGAAGCGATAGCCGAAGCACGCGGCAAGGCGCAGGCCGATTCGCTCCGCAAGACGCGTGAGGAAACGCCGGCCAAACTCGTCGCCGCTGACGGTCAGGTCCGTATCGTCAGCAGCTCGGAGTTGAAACAGGGCGATGTCTTCGAATGCGTAGCCGGAGATACGGTCGCTGCCGATGGAGAAATCATCGAAGGATTGGCCTCCATAGACGAAAGCGCCATTACGGGCGAGTCCGCACGTGATACGCGAGGCCGGGGGTGACAAGAGTTCCGTGACCGGCGGTACGAAGGTGCTGTCGGACCGGATACTGGTAAAGGTGACGGCACGCCCGGGGGAAAGTTTCCTCGACCGGATGATAGCCCTCGTGGAAGGTTCCTCGCGTCAGAAGACGCCGAACGAAATCGCGCTCACCATCCTGCTGGCCGGCTTTACCATCGTGTTCATCATCGTTTGCGCTACGCTGAAACCGTTCGCGGATTACGTGGGTGCCAACATCACGGTGGCCGCTTTCATATCGCTGTTCGTCTGCCTCATACCGACTACCATCGGCGGGTTGCTCTCTTCCATCGGCATTGCGGGAATGGACGTGCGCTGCGTGCCAATGTCATTACCAAATCGGGTAAGGCGGTCGAAACGGCCGGCGACATCGATACGCTCCTGCTCGACAAGACGGGGACGATTACGATAGGAAACCGCAAGGCGACCGGATTCTACCCGGCCGACGGAATTGATGCAGGGGAATTCGTCCGCTTGTGCGTGCTTTCATCGATTGCGACCAGACGCCCGAAGGCAAGTCGATTGTGGAACTCGGAGCCGACAACGGTGTCCGGATAGACCCGATGCAGTTGGTCGGAGTCCGTATGGTGAACTTTACGGCCGAAACGAAGTGTTCGGGCGTGGACATGCCGGACGGCGTTCGCATCCGTAAGGTGCATCGGAAACCATCCGTCGTATCGTGACCGAGGCAGGCAACGAGTATCCGGAAGCAATCGACCGTACCGTATGCCGGATTTCCGAAAACGGCGGTACGCCGCTCGTCGTTTGCGAGAACGACCGTGTCATGGGAGTCATCGAATTGCAGGATATCATCAAAACCGGTATCCGCGAACGTTTCGAACGTCTGCGCAAGATGGGTGTCAAAACGGTGATGGTAACAGGCGACAACCCTCTTACTGCAAAGTATATAGCGGAAAAGGCCGGGGTGGACGATTTTATCGCCGAGGCCAAACCGGAAGACAAACTCGAATACATCCGGCGCGAGCAGCGCGGGGGTAAACTGGTGGCCATGATGGGCGACGGTACGAACGATGCTCCGGCTCTTGCGCAGGCCGATGTGGGCGTTGCGATGAACAGCGGTACGCAGGCGGCCAAAGAGGCGGGCAACATGGTGGACCTCGACAATGACCCGACCAAATTGATAGAGATTGTCGAAATCGGCAAACAGTTGCTTATGACACGCGGGACGCTGACCACGTTCTCCATCGCCAACGACGTCGCGAAGTATTTCGCCATCGTGCCCGCGCTATTCATAGCTTCCATCCCTTCGTTGCAGGCTCTCAACATCATGCACCTGCATTCGCCCGAAAGCGCAATCCTGTCGGCTATCATCTTCAATGCCGTCATCATTCCGCTGCTCATTCCGGCTGGCACTTCGCGGTGTGGCCTACAAGCCATCGGTGCTTCGGCTCTGCTGCGTCGGAACCTGTTCATCTACGGTCTCGGCGGTCTGATAGCCCCGTTCATCGGCATCAAGCTGATTGACATGATAGTAAGTGTATTTTTTTAAATTGGGATAAGAGATGAAAAATTTGTGGATTTCCATAAAGATAACCCTTGCGATGTGTGTCCTGCTGACGGTCGGTTACGTCTTGATACTGCGCCTGACGGCGGCTGTGGCGTCGCCTAACGACGGCGAAGCCCCGACGGTGACTTTCGACGGACGGGTGGTCGGTGCGGCCAACGTGGGACAGCAGTTCACCGACGTGCGCTACTTCTGGGGGCGTCCTTCGGCCGTGGATTACAACGGTTCCGGTTCGGGCGGCAGCAACAAGGGTACGACGAACGAAGAATATCTGGCCGAGGTGGAGCAGCGTGTGGAGGATTTCCTCGCCGCGCATCCCTACCTTTCGCGGGAGGAGGTACCCTCCGAGATGGTTACGGCGAGCGGTTCGGGACTTGACCCGGGACATATCGCCCCGAGGCGCGGAGGTACAAGTTCGCCGTGTGGCACAAGCCCGCGGACTGGACGAGGGGGTTCGTACGCAGTCTGGTTGATTCGCTGACGCAGCGTCCGTGGCTGGGCCTGTTCGGTACCGAGAAAGTGAATGTGCTCAGACTCAATATTGCCCTCGAAAAGTTGCAGCCCAACGTTACGCTCGAACATAAATGAATCAGGAAGCGACCTTTGAACAATGTTTTTCCGTTAGTCGCCGCATATGCGGCAGGCAGATGCCGGCGGCCGTCCGTACAGCGGAGGAATTTCCGCTGAGGGGGACGGACGGTCCGTCGGTTATGCTGCCTTCCTGCGGAAAGCGGACGGCTACGGATGGAAAATGAAACAGAAAACGATAAATGGATTTTTGAAAGCTATGAAAGTAAATAAGGTAATGAAAAGGTGGATATGGGCCATGGTGGCCGTATTCGTAGTACTCTTCTCCATAGACGTGTGTGCTCAGGAGAACGAACGCGGAGTACGTTTCGGCGGAGGTGCCGATGTAGTGAGCGGATATATCTGGCGCGGTGTCTGGGAAGCGGGGCCCAGCATCCAGCGACACTGGTGCTGTCGGCAGGCAACTTCTCGGCGACTGCATGGGGCTCGGTGGATTTCGCTTCGACGAGTTACAAGGAGATGGACCTCACGCTCGCCTATGCACTCGGTCCCGTGACCGTTTCGTTAGCCGACCTCTATTGGGAGGGGAGTGCGGCAGACCGAAACACTATCGGCCGTCGCTATTTCCATTTCGGTGCCGATTCGCCCCATCGGGTGGAACTTGGAGTAAGCTGGTGCATTTCGCAAAAAGTCCCTCTTACGCTTGCATGGAATACGGTACTGTTCGGCGCAGCGGACGTGAACTCCAAAGGTAACCGCGCCTATGCGACTTACGTGGAGCTCTCCTATCCGTTTGCTGTCAAGGGGGTTGATATGAAGGCCGGCATCGGCATCGTTCCCTGGAACGCTTACGGCACCTATGGTATCGACAGGGACTTTTACGTCCAGAATGTTTTCCTGAATGCTGGAAAAAGCTGGACGGTGGCCGGTTCGCTCCAGTTGGGACTTTTTACCTCGCTCAGTTGGAATCCTGCCCTGGAAGATGTTAATTTTGTGGGAGGCATATCCCTGAGGATGTAACGGAGATGGATAAACAAGACAGTGTACAGCGTTTTCTGGAACTCATACGGCGTTCGCACCGGGGAAAGTTCAAGATTTACATTGGTATGAGTGCCGGTGTGGGCAAGACATACCGTATGCTCCAGGAGGCCCATCAACTGCTTGAAGCCGGTGTGGACGTGCGAATCGGATACATCGAGACGCACGGCAGGCCCGATACGGAAGCTCTTCTCGAAGGGCTTCCGGTCGTGCCTTTACGCAAACTGTTTTACAAGGGGAAGGAGCTGGAGGAAATGGATACGCAGGCCATCATCAATCTCCATCCCGAAATCGTCATCGTGGACGAACTGGCACACACCAACATCGAGGGGAGCGGCAATCCGAAACGGTGGCAGGATGTGATGCAGATACTCGAAGCGGGTATCAGCGTTATCTCGGCGGTGAATATCCAGCACATCGAGGGACTGAACGAATCCGTGCAGGAAATTACGGGCGTAGAGATACGGGAGCGTATTCCCGACAGCGTACTGGCCATGGCGGATGAGGTGGTGAATATCGACCTGACCGCCGAGGAGCTTATCAATCGGCTGAAAGCCGGTAAGATATACAAACCCGACAAGATAAACGCCGCGCTCAATAATTTCTTTACGCAGGATAACATCCTGCAACTGCGCGAACTGGCTCTCAAGGAGGTGGCCATGCGGGTAGAGAAGAAGGTGGAGAATGAAATCACGGCGGGTGACAAACCGCACCGCGACCGGTTGCTGGCCGTCATCGACTCGTCCGAGAAACGCTCCCGGCGGGTGATACGCAAGACTGCCCGCATGGCGACCCACATCAATGCGCCCTTCTCCGTACTCTACATACAGAGTGACCGCGAGACGGCGGACCGGATACCGCTCGCCAATCAGCGGTATCTGATAAACAACCTGAATCTTGCTTCGGAACTCGGCGGCGAGATACGCAGGATACATTCCAACCGGCCGGTGGAAACCATTCTCGAGGTATGCCGCGAACAGAAGGTGAGTTTCGTCTGCATCGCGCGTCCCGAATTTTCACCCGTAAAAGGGATACTCGGATTCTGGAAACTGACGGGAAGGCTTTCCCGCATGAATATAGACCTTTTAATCTTATCGTAGGCTATGAAGATACAGAAGAGGCTTACATTGGGAATCGGCGTTCTGTTCGCCATGATACTGTTGCTCGGCGTGCTGTCCACCAGTTATGTCCGGCAGCTTTCGCAGGCTACGAAAACCATACTTGCCGACAATTACGCGTCGCTGGAGTATGCGGCCGACATGCTCCGTTCGCTCAACGACATCGGGGAGGATTCCGTTTCGCGGCACGACCTGCGGCAGAGTCTCGCCATGCAGCAGCGGAATATTACGGAAATCAATGAGAAGGAGATTACCTCTTCCCTCGAAAGGCATGTGGCGGCGTTGAGCGACTCCGTCACGGAACAGGAACTGCAACTCGTGCGCGAAGACCTGCTGCGCATCATGGAGGTCAACATGGCGGCCATCCGTGCAAAGAGTGCGGGCGTGGAGGAACGGGCCGACCAAGTGATGTGGTGGCTGATAGTGATTGCCGCCTTGTGTGCGGTTATTGCCGGAGTGTTCCTCGTGTGGTTTCCCAAGGTAATCGTGAGGCCGATAGACGAATTGAAGAAAGGAATAACGGAGATAGCCAACCATAATTACGACCAGCGGCTCGACTTTTCGGGCAATAGGGAATTCGAGTCCGTTGCTGAATCGTTCAACGACATGGCGGCCCGGCTCGACGAATACCGGCGCAGCTCGCTGGACGATTTGATGATGGCCAAGAAGCGTATCGAGGCCATCGTGAATTCGTTGCACGAACCCATCGTCGGGCTCGGTCCCGACCGTACCATCCTGTTCATGAACCGGGAGGCGCTCTCCGTACTCAATCTGACGGACGATGTGGTCGGACGCAACGCGACCGATGTCGCCCTTTCCAACGACTTGCTGCGCAGGCTCGTCCGGGAACTTTACGGCGATGCGAAGCCCGAGAGCAGGGAGCCGTTGAAAATCTATGCCGACAATAAGGAAAGTTATTTCCAGATGGAGAACGTGCCGCTCTATATCACGCCTATCGGAAAAACGGAACGTGAATTCATAGGCAATTTGATTATTCTGAACAATATTACACGATATAAGGAACTCGACTCGGCGAAAACCAACTTCATATCCACCGTGTCGCACGAGATGAAAACGCCCATATCATCCATCATGATGAGCCTGCAACTGTTGAACGACGACCGTCTCGGTACGTTGAACGGGGAACAGAAGCAGCTGGTGGAGAGCATCAAAGACAGCAGCGACCGGCTTCTGGAGATAACGGGCGAACTGCTCAACATGACGCAGATAGAAACGGGCAAACTGAAGCTGCATCCCAAGATTACGAAGCCTATCGAACTGATTGATTACGCAATAAAATCCACACGGTACTGGCCGAAAGGTTCTGCTGTTTCGTGGAAGTGGATTATCCGGAGAAGATTTCCAAGATTTTCGTGGACAGCGAGAAGATAGCATGGGTCATTACGAATCTGCTCTCCAATGCGATACATCATTCGCCCGAACGTTCGCGCATCATCGTGGGAGCCGTGCAGCACGACAAGGCCGTAGAAATATACGTTCAGGATTTCGGACGCGGCATCGACCCGCGCTACCACAAGAGCATTTTCGAGCGTTACTTCCGGGTACCCGGGACAAAGGTGCAGGGCAGCGGTCTCGGCCTGGCCATCTCCAAGGAGTTTGTGGAGGCGCACGGCGGAACGATTAGCGTCGAAAGCGAGATAGGTAAGGGCAGCCGGTTTTCGATAATGCTTCCCGCATGACCGGTACGATTTTGTCCGGACGGCCCTGTTTGCAGGAAAGCTGGTGCAGGGACAATTCGACAACGCCCTTTTACGTTCATTGTGCACCATGATAGTAAGTGCGAGCAGGAGAACGGATATTCCGGCGTTTTATGCGCCGTGGTTCTATAACAGGTTGAAGGAGGGTACGTACTCGTACCCAATCCATTCAATCCGCGTACGGTAAGCCGGGTCGGCCTTACTCCCGATACGGTGGACTGCATCGTTTTCTGGACGAAGAATCCCGCTCCCATGCTGGACGGATTGGAGCGGCTGAGAGATTACCGGTATTATTTCCAGTTCACGCTGATCCATACGGCCGGGATATGAACGTAACCTGCCGGCATTGGAAGCGAGGCTCGGTACTTTCCGGCGGTTGGCGGAACGGATAGGCCCGGAACGTGTGATATGGCGTTACGACCCGGTACTGCTGGGAGGTGCTTACGATATTCGGTTCCATACGGGGGCTTTCGCCGCGCTGGCCGCCGGATTGAAGGGATATACCGAGAAGTGTATGATAGGATTCCTCGACTTTTATCGCCATATTCGCAAGGTCATGGATGAGGCTGGGGCAGGGGCTCCGTCTCCGGAGGATACGGAACGTCTGGCCGCTGCTTTCGGGGATACGGCTGCGAAGTACGGCATCTTACTCGAAACCTGTACATCCAAAGTGGATTTGCGGCGTTTTGGCATCCGAAGCGGTTGTTGTATAGACAGGGAATTGGCGGAGCGGCTGACGGGGTATCCGCTCTCCGCCCGGAAAGATGGCGGCCAGCGCGGCGTATGCAACTGTGCGGAGAGTATCGATATCGGGATGTACGGAAGCTGCCCGCACGGTTGCACGTATTGTTACGCTGTAAGGGGCGGTGCGGCAGCGGCGGCGAAGAGGTACGGCATGCACGATATTCACTCTCCCATGATGCTGGGATATCCGCGGCCGGAGGATACCATTCGAGAACGTACCGCAGAGAGTCTGCGAAAAATACAGGGAAAGTTGTTCTGAATGCCGCGGCGGCCGGCTTGATACAGACTGTCCGGCGAAGACTTGTTGCAATCTGCGGTTAGACGAGAAATTTCCGTAACCGATTCCTATGGACGGCATAAAGGACGGTATCGGCCGCTGTGAGGGCCGAGCCAGGTATCAATACGAGACCGATGGCCAGAAATACGATACCGAGTGTGAGCGATGCCTGTCAATTCCGGATAGCACGGAATACTGGCTGACATTGTAAACGATTACTCTCTCCATAATCCTTTTGAGTTTTAAGTGGAAACTGCAGGGAGGAGAGCAGAAACATGTCCGGCTGCAAAAACGCTGAAAAGGCGGCAGTTATCGGTCTCTTCAGCCTTCATCGGAACGGTCGGGCCGGAAGACAAGGAACGGGTAACGACAAAGGAATACCGTGCCGCAGCGGTATTCCCTTGTCGAACGGGATGGCATTTGCTATTTTTTCTCGGGCTTTGCTATGCTTTCGCGCATCTGCGTATCGGCCTGTACGTTCTGGAGTCTGTAATAGTCCATGATGCCGAGGTTCCCGCTCCGGAACGCTTCGGCTATCGCAAGCGGTATTTCCGCTTCGGCGAGTATTACTTTGGCCCGCGCTTCCTGTGCTTTGGCCTTGTTCTCCTGCTCATGCGCTACTGCCATGGCGCGTTTCTCCTCCGCTTTGGCCTGTGCGATGTTCTTGTCGGCATTGGCTTGGTCAATCTGGAGTTCGGCACCGATGTTCTTCCCTACGTCGATATCCGCTATGTCGATGGAGAGAATCTCGAATGCCGTTCCTGCATCCAGGCCTTTTTCGAGCACTACGCGGGAGATGTAATCGGGATTTTCGAGTACGACCGTATGCGATTCGGCGGAGCCTATCGAAGAGACGATTCCCTCTCCGACGCGGGCGAGCACCGTCTCCTCGCCGGCCCCTCCGACAAGCTGCTTGATGTTGGCACGAACCGTAACCCTCGCCTTGGCGATGAGTTGGATACCGTTCTTGGCGACGGCCGACACGGGCGGAGTATTGATGACTTTCGGATTGACCGACATCTGGACCGCTTCGAATACGTTCCGGCCGGCCAGGTCGATGGCGGATGCCATCTTGAAATCGAGATTGATGTTGGCTTTCTGTGCGGATACGAGTGCCTGGATGACGTTCGGTACATTGCCTTTTGCCAGATAATGCGCCTCGAGTTCATTCGGGTTCAGATGGAGCCTGCTTTCGTTCCGGTTATCATCTCATTGACTATTAGCGTAGCGGGAACCTTGCGCCAGCGCATCAGTATAAGCTGCAGAAGCGATATCCTTACACCGACAGCAGTGCCTTGAACCACAGTCCGACGGGGACGAAATAGAAAAGCAGCCAAAGTAGTACGATGACAACTACGGCAACCGCGATGATGAGTCCGATATTTTCCATAAGCATTGTTTGGTATTTGGGTTTGTCTTTGTCCGTTCGTGTCGATGTTCGGGAACGACCGTTCCGTTATGCCTCCTCTTCTGCGGAACGTGAGAGGGGTTTTACCACGACGGTGAAGTTGTCGAAACCGATGACTCCACTTCCCTGTGCGGGTCGATGTAGACGTCGATGGATTTGGCTTCGTAAGTCTTGCCGTTCAGCATCACTTTGCCGCCGGGGGCGAGCCGTGTGACGGTCGTTCCCCGGTCGCCAGCCGCGATATGCTCCTTCTCAGGCGACGGCTGCGAGGCTCCGTCTATGTTGTTGTGCAGGGCAAGCCGCTTCCATGTCTTTGCTCGCAGCCCCATTGCCAGCATGATGACCGACAATACGAGTACGGCCGCCAGCGCAATGAATCCCCCGGCATTGCCGTATTTCACGAACGCTTCATAGATGCCGAACCCGCAGGAGATGAGTGCGCCTATGCCTGCGACCGTAATGCCCGGGAGCAGGAATACCTCCACGCCGAGCAGAAATATGCCGAGTATGATGAGAATGATTACCAGTGCCATGATGTATTTTGTTTAAAATATCCGATTGATTCGGGCTACTGGACGGCGACTATTCGAATTGTCAGTCCCGGTTCCACGGTGTCGATATCCTGTACGAGCGCTTCGGCCAGTGTTTTGTTGTTGAACGAACCGACCACGAACAGGGGTTCGCCCGTTTCCGGGTCGGCCGTGCGCGAAACCTCTTTCCCGGCAGCCTGTGTCGATATGACGTCGCGTACGATGCGGCTCAGGCTCTCTCCGGCTCCGCTATCTCCACACGGTAGCGTATCCTGGTCGTCTGGCCGGACGGTTCGGTCACAGCGCTTCCGCTCTCGGCACCCGGCGCGGCGTCGTACAGACCGTCGTGCCATGCCACCACCCGCGGGTTCCGGAATCCCTGCCGTTTAAGCCGGGCCGCCGCCTCTTCCGCTTCGGCATAGGTCGCATATCCTCCGGCATAATAGTAGTGCTTCCGGTCGGCTTTCGTCTCCTGCGACAGCGGATAGACATTCCTGAAGACCGATACGGGCTGCGGTCTCGAATAGGCGCCTAACAGTATCCGGTACATCGAACCGCGTGGAAATATTTCTACCTGCGGTACCTGGTTGATATTCGCATATTTCGCAGGCCGCACAATTTGGGCATCGGCAAAATCGTAAAACATGCGTTCGCGGGTGTCGAGCACGGGCAGGAAATAGTCGTCGATATGGCTGGTGGGAGGGGTGAGGCTGTTGAGCGAATCCGCCGCCCCGGTCAGTCCGGCCCGGTCGGCTATCCGTATCTCGTATCCGGCTATCAGCAGTTTTTGCAGGGCATACCGTGCGACCTCTTCATACATATACTCCCCTTTGATTTCCGCCTCCAGCAGGAGCATGTTGTTCATCTGTTTCTCCTGTACCGCGAGGATATCGCTCTCGCCGTTCTTGTCGAGCACATAATTATAGGCATAGACCTTCGTATCGAAGACGCTTTGCCAGAGGTCGCCGATAGCGGGTGCCAGGCGTTCGTTCTCCGCCGCCAGTGCCGTTATCCGTGCATGGAGACTGTCCGCCTGTGGGCCTTTGACTGCGACATGATAGACGGGAAGCAGAAGCGCCATCTGGTCGTAATTCTCCTGCAGTTTTCCTATCAGCTCAGCCACTTCGCTCTCTTTCTTCTGTGCTGCGAGCAGTTGCTTGTAATCGGCTGCGGAAAGGTTGTCGCGGAAATAATCGTTGTCCACCAGCATCGTTTTCCCGTTGTCCGCAGCGGCAGTGGCGGCAGGCATTACCGGAAGACTGAAGCCCTGTTCGCGTTCCATACGGGCCATCGTCTCCGATAGACTTTCCAGGTCTGCCCTTACGTCGAACAGGGCCTGTTCGAGTTCCACGATATTGGCACCGAGCGCCTCTTTTCCCGGTGAATCCGACGAGAAAAGCTCCCGTGCTTCATCCAGCCGTTCCTTGAGACGGGCTTCCTTTCCCGCCAGTTCGTTGCGGCGCATGGCAAGAGAGTCGTAACTGACCGGGGCCGGCTGCTGCACAACGGTCTTCCGCCCTTTGGCCGGTCGCTGTGCCGCCAGCGTCAACGGAGCCAGAAGCGACAGCAAAAGAAAATATTTCAGTACTCTCCGTTCCATAAGTCTTTCCCAAATTGTAAAGTCCTTGCGGTTATACCCACCACTTTATCATGAACAACTGAATAAGTCCGAATATCTCCAGACGTCCGAACAGCATGAGTGCAGTAGACGAGAACTTCATCACTCCCGGCATTGCTGCAAAACTCTCCATCGAACCGACCTCTCCGAATCCCGGCCCTACATTCCCCATACAGGTGGCAGAGGCGGTCAGCGAGGTGATGAAATCGACTCCGCAGGCGGTATTTATCAGTGTCCCTAAGATAATGAAAAGGAAGTAAACGGCAATGTACAGCATGGCGAAATTTATCGTGGACTCCTCCTGCGTCACGCCGTTGAGCTTGATGCGCAGCACGGCGTGGGGTGTTGCTGCTGCCGGATACGGTTGCGCAGCACCTTGAACGAAAGCAGGATACGGTCGCATTTGATACCTCCGGCCGTTGAACCGGCACATGCGCACTGCAATGTGAAAAAGAAGAGTACGGTCATGGCCAGCGGAGTCCACAAATTGGTGTCTGCGGTTGCGAATCCGGTAGTGGTCAGTACGGTGACTCCCTGAAACAATCCGTACCGCAAGGCGGTGGCAAAAGAGCCGTATGTGCCTGAAAGCCAAAGGCTGAGTGTAATGAGAAAGACGCCGGTCGCTGCACAGAGAAAATAGTAGCGCGTCACTTCGGACCGGAACAGGTTGTTCCTGCTTCCGGTCAGGGTGGAGTATATCAAACCGAAATGCAGACCGGAAACGAAGGTAAAGAAGACGATAACCAGCTCAATCCACAGGTTGTCGAAATAGGCGATGCTCGCATTTTTGGTACTGAACCCGCCGGTGGAGATGGCCGAAAAAGCATGGTTCACCGCATCGAACCAGTCCATCCCGGCGATGCGGAGCATCACCGTGGCCATGGCTGTCATGCCACGTAAACGAAAAGCAGGATATAGACGATTTTCCGTGTCTGAAAACGATAATTGTCCTTGGCCAGTGTGGACAGCTCCACGCTGTAAAGCGTCATCTTCGTCTTGCCGAGCGAAGGCAGGATGGCGAGTGCGAACATGACGACGCCGATACCGCCTATCCAATGCGTCGCCGAACGCCAGAAGAGCAGTCCGTTAGGCAGCGATTCCACATCGGTGAGTATCGTGGAACCGGTCGTGGTGAATCCCGATACGCTCTCGAACCAGGCATTGACGAAGTTGAACTCCCCGCCATAGAGCAGGTAGGGGAAAGTGCCCACGAAGCAGGAGAGCAGCCATGCACCGGTCACGATGCAGTACCTCCTTGTCGATTTATCTGTTCTCTGCGGCGGACGAAAAGGGTGGGGAACATACCGAGTATGGCTGTCAGCAGAAAAGAGAGGAACAGCGGCGTGAAACCGCTGTCCATGCCGTTTATCCACGAAATGCCCGCCGAAAGGAGCATAAAGGCAGAATCGAGCAGCAGTACGGCACCGATGTATTTCAATACCAGTCCGGTCCTCATTTCGGTTCGGTCTTTTTCCGTTCCACCAATTCGTCTATCATCTCCTTGAGTCCCTGTATTTCATCGTCGTTGCTCTCGAATTTCGGGGCGAACGGTATTCCGTGCGACAGGTAGTTATGCAGTGATTTGTGGATGCGTATTACCGGGCGCACGTAGTAACTGTCCACGAAAAAATAGAACATCAGACGATGATGATGGCTATCATGAGCGTCAGGATACTGGGCGTGATAGTCTTGTAGACGCTCTTTTCGAGCATCTGCGCCCGGGCCGGTATGGAGTTGGCCGGAGAGGTGAGGTACTCCTTGAGCGTTTCGTCGAGGTGGTAGTAGGCCTGCATGTAGGTTGCGAGGAACCAGTCGAGGTCTTCCGTGCCGTCGTCTGCCAGATGGGCAGTCACGACCTCTTGGTATTCGCGGTCGGCCACCCGGACTGCGGCCAGATCGGATATATCCTCTTCCGTTACCGAAGCGGCTCCAAGGCATCGTAAAAAGCCGTCCGGCCGAGTTCGTATCCCGCGTCGGGGGTCGTCGCATCCGAGAATATCATACGCAATATCGCGCTGTTCTGGGACTGCAGGGCGGTCAGCATACGGTCGGCCAGTTCGGTGTTGCGCATATTGAGGGCCACTATCTCTTCCGACTGGTTGCGAAGCTTTGCAGTTCATAGACGGATACAGCCCCCGCCAGCAGGAGTACGAGGGCGAGGCTGATGAACCTATCGAAATTTTCTTGCGCATGGCAACGCGTTGTTGTTGATGATTCTTACGGCAAATATAACATATAATTCGATGAAAAAGAAGACGGATACCGGACGTTACTCCGGTTCGGCCGGTTTTGCGGACAGTATTCGTGCCGACGGCTTTTCCGTACGGCATTGCGGAAGTCATCGTTCCGGCAGTGAGACCAGAACCGTTCCGTCGGCGTCGGGCCGGCCAAGCCGTACGGAACACAGTTCGTTCACGCGCGTTCGGTCGTAGGGGGCTTTGCAGCGTATGTAGTTGCCGGTGTATCCGTACATCATGCCGCCACTGCCGCGTCCTTCGAACAGTACCTCGGCCGAACGTCCCTCGTATGCCTCGCAGAAACGACGGTGAAGTGTCGAGCAGAGTGCACCG
>ENA-OUNI01000219-OUNI01000219.1-human-gut-metagenome-genome-assembly--contig:-NODE-219-length-26223-cov-11.866685_pt1 | contig 26223 bp, 34 predicted proteins | sample MGYA00242499_ERZ504580 | MGnify/ENA primary metagenome ERZ504580 (study PRJEB26092, sample SAMD00036315) | human gut metagenome | host: Homo sapiens | study: EMG produced TPA metagenomics assembly of... | reverse complement strand
GCGGCGCGTGGGTGCGCACGGCCGGGCGGCGAAGTCATCCATGTGGAGGGGTATCCGACGAGGCGACGCACACCCGTTCGGCGGCTCGTGCCACACCGGTGCCATGTGCGCACTGATCGCCCGCGGCTGGTCGCTTGTCGATGCGGTGAAGATCGCCAACGCGGCCGCTTCGCTGGGCATTCAGCGTTCCATCAACGGCGTTCCGGACTGCCCCGGCTATGACGAGGTCATCGCCAAGCTCGAGGAAGACGAGACTCCGGCCGAGGCCGCGAAGTAGCCATTCCTCGCAGCGTCGCCCGGCCGATATGGATTGTTGCGCAACGCTGTCGTTCCGTTTGCGTCCTTAAGTGCGCGCCGAACGGACGACTCTGCGCACATAGGGACGCAAATCGGGTGTTTTGCGTCCCTATGTGCGCGCACTTGTCGTTTCGGCGCGCACTTAAGGACGCTATTGGACCAATCACCGTGCCGATGACCGCTCAGGCGCGGCCACCCCACGGCGTCTGGCCGACAATCCCCATATCGCGGGCGAGCCTGCGATGCAGTTCCTTCGTCAACGGAATCAGATCGCTTTCCAGCGGATAATTCAGAAAAACGCTGCGGCAACGGCATGTAATTCACCCGCAACCATATGTAGATTCGTCCATCCATCACGATCAGATTCGGTCTGTACGGCTCATCTTCAGCAGTTCGACCACGTCGGCGGGCATGCCGCCCTGCTCGCTGGTGCGCTGAAACATCTTGCGACCCTGATAGATGGTCGCCCACATGAGTGGGCCTCGTGGCACCGTGCACGGGCATACCAGGAACACGATATCGGTGCCATAGCTGGGGTTCGCGTCCGATATGAACTGCATCACGTCATAGTTGAACGTGATCCAGCCGTCCTTGCCCCATGTCGTATGCGGCATTTCGCTACCGACCGTCCTCAGCTTGGAAATCTTGGCGAACCACGCCGGAGGGAAGTGCACGTCCTCGTCCAGCGGCGTCCAACCGCGAGCGAACATATCCGCCCGCCGCGCCTCTTCGATGGGATCGGGCTTGCGCCACGCATAATAGGTGTACCAGATAACGAACGCCGACCCCGATGACGATCGCCACGATCGACGCGGCCCATTGCGCGCCTGACCCGCCCAACCCGTCCGACTCCCGCCGGCCCGCAACAATTCACCCGCAATTCATATGGAAACTTGGTATGCCGGAAACGGCACTTTACGATATATATGAACACGACGTCAGGAGTCCCCATGAACGACAGCATCGCAGCCAAACCCACCGATGGCCCGGCAGACAGTACAGCGGCCGGCACAGATCCGGCCCTCACCGCCACCGCGAAACTCACCCCGCGCGAGAAGAAATGGATCATCTACGACGTGGGCAACTCCGCGTTCGTGCTGCTGTCCACCGCGGTGATTCCGATCTACGCGAAATCGCTGATGCCCGCGGACGGCAACATCGTGTCGGCCTGGGGCTACGCGCAGACCATCGCATCGCTGGTCATCGCGCTGCTCATGCCGCTGCTCGGCTCGATTGCCGACGTGCAGGGCATGAAAATCAAGTTCTTCCTCGGCTTCTTCGGCACCGGCGTCGTCACGTGCTGCGCGATGGCGCTTCCACTGACGTGGCTGCCGTTCCTGGTCGTGTATATCCTCGCGACGATCGGACTCAACGGCTCGCTCACGTTCTACGATTCGATGCTGATCGACACCACGCCGAACGAACGCATGGACAAGGTCTCCTCGCACGGCTACGGCTGGGGCTACATCGGCTCGACCGTGCCGTTCATCGTGTGCATCGCGTTGATCTTCGGCGGCCCGGCGCTGCCATTCGGCTGGACGACGACCGGCTGCACCCGCGCATCGTTCATCATCACCGCCGTCTGGTGGGTCGCGTTCACGATCCCGCTGATCTCCAGCTACCGTCAGGAGCATTACCGCGCCACACGCGACCAGCTGGGAACGGCCGTGCGCGGCACCTTCCGCGAGCTTGGCGGCACCTTCCGCAAGATAGTGAGGAACAAGCCGCTGTGGATGTTCATGCTCGCGTTCTTCTTCTACATCGATGCGGTGAACACGGTGATCTCGATGAGCACCTCGTACGGCGCCGAGCTGGGCATCGACTCAACTCAGCTGGTGGTGGCGCTGCTGGTCACGCAGTTCGTGGCGTTCCCATGCGCGATCCTGTACGGGCGGATGGCCGGGCGGTTCGGCTGCAAGGCGATGATCGTGGCGGCGGTCGTGGCTACATGTGCATCGTGTTCTTCGCCGCGTTCTTCCTCGTGTCGGCCGCGCAGTTCTGGATCCTGGCGATCCTCGTCGGCATGTTCCAAGGCGGCATCCAAGCGCTGAGCCGCTCGTATTACGGCAAGATCATCCCCAAGGACCACGCCAACGAGTACTACGGCTTCTACGACATCTTCGGCAAGACCGCGAGCATCCTGGCACGTTCCTCGTGGCCACCACCACGTCGATCACCGGCAACGCCTCCCTCGGCGTGCTGTCCATCGCCATCCTGCTGGTGTTGGCGTTCGTGTTCCTCCTCCTGCAGAAGGACCCAACGCAAGCGTAATGTCACCCATCAATCAGCAACAGGAACGCCGAAGCAGCGATAAAACGGCAGACCCTACCGCCCGAGCCGCGACCTGAAACAATTTAGCCCTGCACAACGCACATATTTTGACAGGGCGGTAGTTGTTGCAAATTCTGCGACAACTACCGTTGGTAAATCGAACGCTATAATCAGAAACTTTCAGATGCTGAGTTCCATGCAGTGCCCCCTGTGACCGCAATGCGGGCAGGTAAGCTTGCGTGTCTTGGGCGTGTGTGCGGCGAATACGAACTCTCGCATACCCGGCTGGAAGGTCTCATGGCAAGCCGGACATAGGTACTGCACGCGGGAGCGATAGTACTTCGTCGCCGCAACAGCGAGCGCAATCGCCAGCAGAACGGCGACCGGCAGCGGCCACCATACGTCTGTCATCACACCGATGACGAGGCATGCAATTTGCAACAAAGTCGCGGGCAATGCGATTGCCAGCATGACCAAATATGTGGTGCGCAGGGAATGAGTGGTTGTGGTGTTCATAACGGTTGCCATGTCGGTTAATATTGGCGATACGAAGTCAGACGCCGAGACCGTCAGTGCTTTGCGCAGCTGCAAGCAGTCATCAAGACGTTGCTTCTGCTCGGCGATACCCGACTGCAAGGATGCCGTCTGCTGATCCAGCAAATCAACCAGCATCCGTTCCGGCCGCTCGTCCGACAGAATCGAGCGAATCTGCTCCAGCTTGAAGCCGAGTCCTTTGAGAAAAAGGATGACCCGCATCCGCTCGACCTCTGCAGTCCCATACAGCCTTCGGCCGCCGTCGCTGATCTCATTGGGAATCAACAGACCTTTGGCGTCGTAGTACTGCACGGTTCGCACACTCACACCAGTGAGTTTGGCGATGTCCCCTGTGGTGTATCGGCTGTCCGTTTCATCGTCCATCGACATGGCCTAACCTCCTTTCACCAAGCAATATGCCGCATTACGCAACGTCACAAGCAACATATGACGCAACGTCGACCACAAAACCTTCACATATAAGCGGACTGTAGAAAGACATCCGACCATCGCAATTGCGCACTGGTGCACAGTGAATACCCCGAACCAGTTAGACGGCAGAACAGAATTACAGCCACACCTGTTCTTCAGGCTTTACCTCGCCGACCGCATTGGCCACACGTATGGCATCATTCCGACTCAATCTACCGGTGAATCCCTGTAGATCCGACCGGAGGAACCGCACCAGCTGCGCGCAGCGAGCGGTCGTCAGATGGGTAAGCCCGGCATGCTCATACTCGGGCAGTTGCACATCGCCCGCCCCATGCCAGGTTGGATTGCTGGTCAGTTCCACAGCCACTCCACCGTCGTCGTCGGCTTGTATGACGATGGCGGCCACGTAATGGTTGCGTGATTTCGTCGGATCATCCTCGAACCGCACCCGCATGCGATACACGTCGAAGACCTGCAATTGCTCCGGAACCGGCATCAATTCCGGAATATCATGATCATTCGCCATCGCGCCACGCCTTGGGCAGTACGGCAACACCATCGGCGCCCCGGCTTGGATTCAACACCATGGCGTTCGGCACTTCGACCACCGGATACCCCTGTTCGTCGACCCCACGGTACGTAACCCCATTGGCGGCAACATGTCCCGCGTGAGGCAGCACGGTTCAGGCGCCTTCACCTCGAACGGAATACGACGCTGCGATACCAACTGCACGCTGGCCATATTCACGAACGTATTGAAATTCAATCCCATGGAATCAAGAATGGCGTTCACTTCGGCTTTGAGATCATCATCCATGCGAACAGTGGTAGTGCTCATAATGAATCCTTTCCAAAGCCAATTGTATTACTAATGACTTCTTTTCTCAATATAATCCGTAGGATGCTTAACGCTTTTGCATCATGACCTTGACATCGGGACAATCCCACGTGAAACCAATCTCTGCCTTTGCGCTCATCAGCTGGGGAGCTCACGGTCACACTCATGCGTCGCAGACCACGAGCTCGCTCGGCGTGCTGTCCATCGCGGTGCTGCCGGTCGTGGCGCTCGCGCTCCTGCTTCTGCAGAAGGATCCGACGCGAGACTAGAGACGTCTGCTAAGAGCGGGCCGCATGCGACCCGATGAAGGCGCGTACGGTATCCATGTACTCGTCCATGCGCACCAACAGCGCGAGATGACCGCCGTCACCATGTCGGCGTGCGACGCAGCATCGATCAGCAAATCGGCCATATGCCGCTGATACGGCTTGCTCAGCAACTGCTTGAGGACATCGCACAGGCCCTGCATCAGCCGCCGTTCGCCAGACGACAGGTCTTGCATCTTGCGCATCACGGCCCACGCCATCAGACGCCGGTGCAGCGGCATCGGTATCAGGCGAAGCGTCCGCTTCCACTTGCGATGGCACGCGCCAGTTCGGCGTTCGTCGCGAACCGCTCCTGATAATCGAAGGTGATGACCGAGCAGTCCTCGACGAACCGTTCAAAATGCAGGCAGAACAGTCGGACAGCCCGATTCCGCCCGGCAGGAGCACAATCGTTGCGCGGGCGGAGGGATTGCGATGATACCGGTATGCGAAGGGTTCGCCATCCGGCAATCGCATGGTTTGCAACGGATACCGCTCACGAAACGCGGCGAGATCGCCCATCGGCCGTCCTTTCCTTGCTATTTCGTCCGCCCGGGCTGCCCGGCGCCTTGTCCGTCGTCGTTGCGCCTGCGATAAACCTTGACCAGCTGGATGATGAGGCCCGCTATGCCGCACAGCACGCCACCGATCGGCCACGGCAGCCAGAACAGGCCGGATCCCACGGAGCTCCAGTCGTCATGCAGCATCCACGGCCCCAGAAACAGTAGGCACAGGGCGGTTATCGTGGCCAGCGACATGATGATGCCGCATACCGTACCGGCCAGATTGTCGTAGAAATCATGCCCGGCTGCACGCTCTTTCTTGCCATCGGTATCGGCCTCCTTGTTGTAGCCGTCGATGTCGAGCATGCCGTGCCGTATTCCGCAGTAAACGAAACCGAAGACGGCGACCGAGCACAGCATCAGCATGATCGCGTTCGGCCATCCATCGCTGATGCCCAACACGTCATTGGCGTACACAGTCACCGCTATGCCGATCAGGATTGCCGCTATACCGCCCACGATGCCGACCACCAGCAGGCGCGTCTCGCGGCTGTGATCCTCCTCGGTGTAGAAATCCTCGATATACGGATGGCGGCGTTTGAACTCGGCGTGCGACATGCCGCCCGGGACCAGCATCGCCAGCCCGGCGATCACACCTATGCAGATGCACAGGAACGTGAGGAAGTCATTGAGCCGCGTCACGCCGAGGATGGAGTTGCTTGAATCGAACAGATTGCAGATACCGACCGCCGCGATGATCGCCGCAACGCCGCCGGAGATGAGCAGCGCGAACCGGCGGCGATGCTCGTCGTAGCCGGTCAGGTCCTGCGGCAGGGTGTCCGTATTGGCGTGCACGGCGGGGCGGGGCGAACCGGTTCCGTACGGTGTCTCGCCGGTCGCACGCCCGTGAGGCTTGGCTCGATGGCACCGGCCGCACCGAGATGCGCGGGCTCGTCGCGTCGCTATACTTCCCTTCGCGTTCCCCGCATGTGCAGGGCTCCCGGCATCTTCACCGGTCATGCCTCCGACAGTCGTGCCGCGGCCGGCTGCCGATGCGCCGTGCGAGTCCGGCCGCTGGCGCTCACGCTCACGTCGCCGAGCACGAGGTCGTCGAGCGTGCAGCCGAACAGATCGCAGATCATGAGCAGCTTGTCCATTTCGGGGTAGGCCTTCTCGGATTCCCATTTCGAAATGGCCTGACGCGAGACGCCGAGCAGCATGGCCAGTCGCTCCTGGGTCATGTTGCGTTGGGCGCGCAGGTATTGCAGGTTGGTGCGGAAGCTCATCGTCAAATCCCTTCTCAAGTGATTCCATCATGTCATGTTCGGCCGATGACCCCGCTATGGCACGCCGTCCACGCCATCCGCCACCATCTTACGGTTGCAATCGCCGACCATGCCCCGCAACCGTGCGCAACCACAGGTTGCATCGGCGGAATCCCGCCGTTTTGATGTCCTATATCACAATCCTCACGAAGTCGATTTTCCCCGCCTCAACCGCCGCCATGCCGTATCGAGGTCGAGCGAGCGGCCCGGCAGCTTGGGCCAGGTGTCCAATCCGTCCCCATATCTGTGCGGGATTAAGTGCACGTGGAAATGCATCACCGACTGCGTCCCATGATGACCCTTCCCGGTGGCAAGATATGCAACGAATCGCCCTCAATGATACAGGCGCGAGTATGATACCGGGCCAATCGGGCATCAAGCGAAAGCAAGTCTCGGGATTCCGGGAATCCGCATCATGCGCACTTGTGCGGGAATATGAGTCATCCTCGCACAAACATCATCGAGAACGATCACCGCACTATGCGTCGTACGAATCATCATCACGCACCGAATCATCGTCACGCACCGAATCATCGTCGTCGGGCATGACCGCGACGGTCCTGACCTCGGTTTTCAGCAGGTACTTCTCGGCGAAGTCCAATGTGGTGGACACCATCGCAACCCCCTTCTTGACGTGCGAACCATTGATATGGCACCGGCGAAGCCCCTTGCCGCCGGCACCCACCATCGAAGCACGTCGCAGGGCGCGACACAAGACCGCGGGCATATGAAAAATCTATGGCTCGCTCAACCGACGCTCTCAAAACTCGCAGATACAGGCCGCATCGGGCAGCTGGGCCAGATACGGGCGCAGACCGGTACCGCGATACCAGTCGAGGATCGCCTCATACCCAGGCAGCGCATGGTAGTAGTTCGTCTCCCACACGTCGACGTGCGCGGAGAGCGGGGCGAGCAGATCATAGTATGCACTTACGTCGAAATTGTCGCCGCCGAGATTGTAGCAGCGGCGTATCTCGCTGATCCACTGCCGCCATTTCGGCTCGCACGCGGTCTCGCGCATGATGATGTGCGGCGGCAGGTTGATGTTCTCGGTGAATTGCGCCGCCGCGACGCCGCCGGCGTTAAGCGTCGCAGCATGGAGGGCAGCACCCGCTCATGATTCGGCACCCATTGCAGGCAGGCGTTGGAGAAGACTACATCGAAATCGGTGTCGAGCTCGTCGAGCGACCCGGCGTCCAGCACATCGAAATCGCAGTCGGGGCGGAGCTTGCGCGCCGAGGTGATCATGTCCGGGGAGCTGTCGATGCCGAGGATCCTCGCCTGCGATTATAGGCTCGAAAAAAAGAGACACCCCTCCGGAAGGAGGGGCGTTCTGTTCTGTGGAGCTAAGGGGACTCCCGTAGTCTGTTGGTATTCCGCCGTTTCTTCGGCGTTTCGTAACTGTGGGTACCTTGTAGGGTACCTTATGTGGTTTTTTCTCGCTTCTTTTCAACGCTGCCGCACGTACACGAAAGGACGAATTCTATCTATCTATCAAGAGAATGCCCGCCGTCCACAGGAGCGACGGGCATTATCGGTCGCTAATAACCGATAACTTCGGTCTCGACTGTCGAAATTACATCTGTAGGAATGTCATTCACATCAAGTCGATACACAACATTCATACGCGGATTGTACACACCGAGGTATTTCACATTCTCATATTCAGGATGAATAGAATGAAGTCCCATACGCCAATACATAAGCAACTGGAGGGTGTATTTGTTTTGAAGTTTTTTCTTCGAAACCTTGAAATCCCACAACGTATCATTCGTCAGAAAATCGCCGTCTCCAGTAGCAACATAACCGGTATAACCGCCTTCAAATGTCAGACCGTCCAACACTTTCGGACCGTACTGATTGAAAAATCTCAACGAGCGTTCGACCATAGTGCGGATGTTTTCAATCGTGTCGCCATCAGGCTCAATGTCTTCCACGGGGCGGTATGCCATGACGCCAGCTCTGTATGCAGAATCAAATCCAGATAGCTTTACGGCGGCTACAATGGAATCGTCGTCCAATCCATACACATTCGACAACAGCTGCTTGAACAATCTCCGCTGTCGGACAACATGAGCGCCCAGCTTGGGAATCTTAAACGCCTCTTCGGCCGAGTCCCGGACATGAAGCGCGTGAGATAGTCCACGGCGATGCCAACCAAGCCCGGAGATACGTTTTCCTCTGGATACAGGTCATCAATGCCGCCCCCGTCTAACGATATCTGCTCGAACTCCTTCGGTTTGATATAGCCGCCTCTCGGTTGCTTTATCTTGCTGATACGCTGCGTCACCGAACACATCCATCCGTTCGCAGCAATATCCTGCGGCGTCAGTTCGCCGCTCCTAAGCTTCTCTATTACGTCTTCTTTTGTCAACATAGATTCCACCCCTTATATTCTACCCCTAAGTCAGATAGCTACATATAGTAGCCACATCAAGGGTTTTGAATGGAGCAGATGACGGGAGTCGAAGCCGCCTTTTCCACCGTCCTCCATGCTCTTCTCCGGCGGGGGCAGGGGACCCCGCCCTACTCAGGACTCTCCCTGCTAGCGAAGCGGGCGGCAGGCCACTGGGCGAAGCGGTGGCCTAGTCCGCTTCTCTCTGTCTTTTTCACGTCTTTTTTACATTCTATTTTTTTGATTTTTCACGTCTTTTTTACATTGGTAGGTGTTTGCCTGATTCCTACTTTTTGCATGTTTTTGAGCGCGACACGCCGATGGATTTGGTGATTTGAAAATGGCTATTTTTCAACGTTTTCTTGTGTGGGCAATTCCAGTATAGGGTCTCAAATCGTTGGAATTTCAACGTTTTGCGCTTTTCGCTCCTTTTGTGTGGGCAATTCCAGTATATGCTATACTAACAAAAGGGAATTCTATAACTATTTGCGTGTGAGCTATGCTATGAGTGTCCCCGATGGAACGGGTAACCGCTCCGGACGGTGGCACTGAACCGCCACGTGACTATCACGGCGGCTGATAACTAAATAGTGATAGCGAAAGGTTCCTTAAGGAGGAATCATGCACGCAAAAATGGTGGTTACGCCGATTTTGCACCGATTGCAGTCAACAGCTCTACTCTCGCTTCCCAGCTTCTGGCTGAGGACGTGACGGTTGTTGAGGACTTCGACAAGGCAACGAAGACGTATTCGCCGAAGACCCGTGATGGGCTGACGCAATACGAAATCCAAACCCTTTTCATTCCGCTTGAAGGCGATGAGCGCCACACGGTCGCCATCGTGCCGGTCAAAGTTTGGGCGAAGACCAAGCCTGTAATCAAAATTAACGCGCCTGTCAACTTCGTAAATCTGAAGGTGACGCCGTGGCTTATGGATGATGGCAAAAATGGCCTCAGCTACTCCGCTGACGGATTGAAGCAGGATTGACCATGAAGAAAGACCCTATGGTGTCGCGGACTGTTCTTATGCCGATAGATTTGTACCGGCGTATCGACACCTACGCGAAGACATATGACCTGTCTTAGTCTGCTGCCGTGCGCAAACTGACGGAAGCCCAGCTGCCCGTCGAGGAAAATTTCCCGTTCGAGGGTGTCCCGTTCGATGCCTGAGAAGTGGGAGATTCTGTTCGCGGCGGTGTTGGCGTTGGGATTGTTGGCGACGGGTTTCTTCGTCGGAATTGGGGTCGGTTCTTCCGGTTCCACGGTGTATTCGACTGACCCAGTCCAGTGCCCAACGGATGCCACTTACTGTCAACAAGTCAACACTTGGAGACGGTCGGACGCGGGGTTTGATACCCCAAACGCTCATAATAAAAGGTCAAGCTCCTACATAGAAGCCTGACCTGACTCTACATCATCTCCTAGCGGGGGTGGGGTTGCCGCCCTGCCTCCGCTTTTTTGTTGAAGGAAAATGACAATGGATATTGTATATCTTCTTCTTAAAATATGTGCAATCCTGGGATTGTTCACACTAATGTTCCTGCCGTTAAAGGATGTGACGGCGTGGGACGATGAGGCATGGTACGCACGGTACACGGTGTCGGCCTTGGCTACTACGGCTTGGTTCGCACTGTTCGTGTTCCTGCCTAAGTTTGGTGTCTTCGTGGCTGCGCTCGTGGTCTGGGTGGTGCTGCTGCTCTGCTCGCTCTTCCATCCGTCCCTGCGGAATCTTCTCCCGCTTTGGCGGTGGTTGATGGCGCTCCCTCACAGGATTAAAGGTGACTCACCCGAGTTTATCGTCGAGCGGGTCTTGGGGTTGCGCCCCATCGAGGACGAGACAACAGATTACAAGGGTGTGCGTGATTATGACGCCGCCTATTCCGGCTACGATGACGGCGAGGCCGAGTTGGAATTTGTCTGCCAACTCACGGTATCACCGATGAGTTTGTAGACAAAACCGCTAAAGCTGGCCTTGGAGCCATGGGCGCGGAAACCTATAAGGTAGACCACCTTGGGCCGGGGCATTGGCTCCTGCACTTCTATACCACGACCCCGAAGAACCCACTCGACGAGTCCAAGACGGTCAAGGCTTCCGATTTGGCCGACTGGAACGGTAAGACCGTGGTCTACGGCCTGACGGAATCGGGCGAGTACGCGAAGCTCTCCTACAACCAGACCTCGGGCATTGTCGTGGGTGGCGTCCCGGGTGCCGGAAAGAGTGCTGGCGCTACGTTGCTGACGTTGCCGTTGCTTGCGTCTCCGAAGGCTTCCGTCGCTATCTTCGATGGTAAGGGCGGTATGGATTGGGCGTGGGCCCAGCGTGCTGCGAGCTTGTACAATAACGACGTCGATTTGGATTTGGAGACTGCGACCGAGCAACTGGAATCGCTGGCACAAAGGTGCGTGGATGACTTGAAGAGCCATCCGTGGTCGGACGCCGACCCCGATTTCTGGCACAGCGTGGCCAGTGCCCTGCATCCCTTCCATCTCGTGGTCATCGATGAATGCCAGACTTTATTCGATACCACCGGTAGGAGCAAGGAGGATAAGGCCCTTGTAGAGCGCTGCAAGCGTGCCGTCGCAACCATCGTCCGTAAAGGGCGCTCGGCTGGCTGGTGTGTCATGTTGCTGACTCAAAAGCCCACGGCTGACAGCATTCCGACCAATATCCGCGACAACTGTGTCGTGAGGTTTGCCTTGCGAGTGACCACTAGAGAGGCGTCTGAAGCCGTTCTAGGGGCTATTCCCGAGGGTGACCCGACGCCGACCGAGATTCCGAGTACTCGCGCGGAGGTGCCGTGGTGCAGGGCGAGGACGGCCACACCGTGGCGGTGAGATTCTTCTATCTCCCGGTCACGGAAGCTGCTAAATCGTTGGATAGCTCGACGCTTCAGACTGTATCGGACGGGCTGACTGTCTGACGTTTTTGACCCTACGAGGGGGCGGGAAACCGTCCCCTCTTTTTGTATCTGAACACGTGGGGGTATCGCCTGTGTGAAGGAGAAGAAGAGCCGTGCAGACTCCCGCACAAGTTAGGTGCGCTTGGCGTGCGGCAGCACGCACCGGGAACTTTGGAATTCGCCAGCCAAAGGAGGCCGGAGCACGAAGCCGTAGGAGCCGCCGAACGCGTGTGAGCGGTAGGCGTCGGCGTAGCCCCCAGCGAAGCCGACGGCGAGAGCGAACGCAAGCGGAAGGCGAAAGCGACGAAGGCGTAGTGCGGAAGGCCGACGACGCTGGGGTTCCGACGCTCCCGGCTCAGTACCGAGAGAGTCAAGTGGGTTCCTGACTGAGCAGGAATCGAGCGGTGGTTAACTGCACTCTCTCCTTTTTTTAATAACAGAGCGCATATTGTCTTCAAAATTCTGAATCGAATAAATGGGACGGAAGTCCCACGACACAAAGGAGGTGTCAAATGCCAACAATTGCAATACGTGCGCACGGTGTGAGCGCGAGTAAATTCCAACAGATTGTCAATCCGGAGACGGGCGAAATAGTCAAATTGGCGGACTTCCAGCCGCCTGAAAGAACCGCTACAAAAGGGTGGACGGTAAACGTTGCACGTCGGAACGAGCAGAGGCTTCAGCAGGTCGATTTCGATGCCATCGACGGCGTTCCGGCGTTCGTGACGTTGACCATGCCGTCGGGGCAGATGTCCGACGTGTCGGCGTCCATGTTCCACGGGTGGCTCAAAAGGTGGATTCAATATATGAAGCGTCACGGGCTGGTTCACTACTACTGGATTCTAGAGTTCCAAGCTTCCGGCAACCCCCATCTCCACTTGCTCGTGTGGCTCGACCATAATTGGGACGCGTTGGAGCAGTTCAAGGCTCTCCGCTCGTGGGTCGGGATTTTGAATAAATCGGGCGTGGGCGCTCGAATCCAAGGGCAAATTTGGGAGGCCATCGATGTCGGCGGCGAGTTGGTCGTGGACGGCGAGAAGGTTCCCGCTCACCCCGAACGAGTACTCATGTACTTGGCGAAGCACGCGGCTCGCGGGGTCGCCCATTATCAACGGCAAATCGAGAACATGCCGGAGGACTGGAAGAATCGTTCCGGCAGGGTCTGGGGGCATGACCGTTCGCTTCCCCTGCGGAGCAGGAGGATTTCGAGACGGATTATCCCACATTCTGGACGTTCCGCCGTCTCGTGCGTCGTTGGCGTCTTGCGGAGGCTAGGGCTATTAAAGACCCTGTTCGGCGTCGTGCGGCTATCGTGCAGGCTAGGAGCTGTTTGAAGTGTCCTAGGCCGGATATTTCGCCGTATCGTGGCGTTTCTGCGTGGATTCCGTCGGATGTGGCTTCGGCCTTGCTGGATGCCGCCGTGAACATGGTGGGAGGTGAATGTGAAGAGGACTGAACTTCCGGCACTGATGACCATCGCGGATACGATGGCGTATCTCCAGTGTTCGCGGCAACACGTCTACGATTTGCTGAAGGCTGGACGGATTCGCACCTACAAGGTAGGAAGACGGCGGTATATCGATGCCGATTCTCTCGCTCATCTGTTTTGGTGAAGTAAGGCGTCTCGTTGGGCTTTCAGCTTGGCGAGACGCCTTTCCATGTCTGCGATTTCCTTCTCTAGTTCCTCCACGGTCGGCTCGTGGGGCATGAGAGTGGATTCGATGCCGGTGGCGATTTCGCGCATTCTTTCGGTTCCGCTGGCACGTTGGTATCTCTCTATAGACGTTGCGGCGTCGGCGTGCCGTCCCCAAACCATGGTGTCTTTTAGGCTGGCTCCGGTGGCTACGGCGGCGGTGATGGACGTGGCTCGCAGGGTGTGGAAATGCAGGTCAGGTCTTCCGGCTTTCGCACTAGCTTCGTTGAAGTGGTCTCGCAACCGATTGGGCGTGATGTGTGTACCGTCGGCGCATGTGACGATGAAATCTGTGGGCTGTTTGCTTCGCACGCTTCGCTGATTAGTTTTCCGAGCTGTGGCGGCACCGGCTGTGTCGTGTTGCTCGTCGCCGTCTTCGTTTCCTTCAGTCCACCGTTCTCGTCGGCGGAATGACAGACCCTGAGAGTCTGCGTTTTTGAATTCCAGTCTTGGACTTGCAGTGACACCACCTCGCCTATGCGTAGGTCAAGTATTGCTCCTAACCACACTGAAATTCGTGTTGTTTTAGGCATGTTCGCATATATGGTTTGCAACTCTTCCGCCGTGGCGGGAGGAATTTGGGCTTGACGGCTCTTGGGTACTGCCGGTGCTTCATCGTGACGGGCGATTTGGCTACTGCTCCCTCGGCTACTGCCTTGGCGTAGACGGATTTCAGAAGTTGGAACGTCTTCTTCCTTGGCGTCGCTCCCCCAAAGTTTTCTAAATCGGCTAGCAACGATTGATGTCTTCCGTCGTAATGCCGGTGAGGGGGTACTTCCAAAAAAATGCGTGGGACAGATGCGCGAGGTATTCCCGATGCTTTCGTTTGCTTCCGGCGGCTAATTCGCGTCCGTCGGAAGAGAAGTTAAGCCACGTTGGCGCGAATTCTTCCATCACGTAGTCGCAGAATAGCGTTCTACGCCTTTTTAAGGCCTCTTCCTGTCGTTTGCGCTCGGTTGGACTACTCCACTGTTTAATACCGGCTTTGTCGGCTTCCACACGGCTTTTTTCTCCATGCAGCCATGCTTCGCTGATAGGCGGTCTTTGAACGTCCGCGTGATGACATCGCCGCGATACGTGTACTTCGCTCTGAAAGTTCCCCTGTCAGAGCGATATACAACGCTTCCAAACTTTGTGCGCATGAGTCCAGTATGACGTGATGGGTGCCCGATTCGGGTACCTCCGTGGGTACCCATTTCGTGTACATTCGTGTACGTTTCCGTACATTCTTTGTTTGAGCCGTAGGCTTGAAATCGTTGGTATTCCGCCGTTTTTGCATGAAAAAGGTTTCCGAAAATCACCGGAAACCCTATCTGTGGAGCTAAGGGGATTCGAACCCCTGACCCTCTCCATGCCATGGAGATGCGCTACCAGCTGCGCCATAGCCCCGAAAACCGACCACCGTAGCGGCCGTGGGTGATGTAGGAATCGAACCTACGACCCCTTCCGTGTGAAGGAAGTGCGCTAGCCGCTGCGCCAATCACCCAGTGCACACCGAAGTGAACTTCGGCATCCGTGGGCGATACAAGATTCGAACTTGTGACCCCTTCCGTGTCAGGGAAGTGCGCTACCTCTGCGCCAACCGCCCGGGTCTGCGTGCCGACCGGCCGAATCGCTTCAGCCAGCCGAATCTGCGAGCGGACAACGGGACTCGGACCCGCGGTCTCAACCTTGGCAAGGTTGCGCTTTACCAACTAAGCTATGTCCGCAATGTCACCTTGACAGGCAACAGGGGAATACATTACCCGACCGCCTGTACAAACGGGACAAAAATCGCGACACGCCTGAAATTCCGCGGAATCGGTCACCGCTCTTTGTTGCTGATGAGCAGCCCCCCCCCAAAAAAAAATGGCATTCATGAACAGCAGGTTGCACACACCGAACGCCACGGTGTTGGCCCGCGTGCCCTTGTAGATGCCCCAACTCATCACCGTCATCGGGCTCATCCATGCCAGCGGGAGCAACGTCCATCCCAACGCGACCATCGAGATGATGTTGAGGATGAATGCAGCGAGACGCAGGTTGCGGTCGCCATTCGTCATCGGGTACGCGCCCGGCGAATACGGTTGCCGTCCGGCGTCACCTGCTGCGCCGGCGCGAAATCACCGGTCCATTCCTCGCCATCCCACCAACGCATCAGCGAGGGATCGCCCGATGGGTCCGGATACCAGCCCGGCGGCATGTTCATGATTGCTCCCGTCCGGCTCGGGCCGCTTCGCTCCGGCTCATGCCGCTCGCCTGTATCTCGCCCGCGCCTCGCCTATTCCGCCCGTCACCTTCATCGGCCACGAATCACCGCGCCGCGCCACCGAAGGCGCGATACTGGCAAACCTGCCCCCATCGTACAGCCCCGGCCACGCGCGACGCACATAATGCGACATCATCGCGCCGCATGCTCGGTGTCCCTCCCCGACCCTCCGCCCCCCCCGAATGCCGCCTGTCGCGCGGTTTTTGTACCACGCTGAGAGTATTCAAGAGAGTATGACAGTAAATTCCTCGACCATGGTCAAAGAGTTCACCAATCCGCTGAAGGAACCGATCGACGACGATATCAACCTGTTTGATTTCCTTGACCGCCGCGCCCAGCGCGACCCGGACGGCTCGACCGTCGAATACAAGGCGGACGGCGGCTGGAAGTCGTTCTCCGCGACGCAGTTCCGCGACCTGGTGATCGCCCTGGGCAAGGGTCTGATCGGCTTGGGTGTGAAGAAGGGCGACGCCGTGTCAATCGTGTCGCGTACGCGCTGGGAATGGACCGCGCTCGACATGGCCATCATGGCGGTCGGGGCGCTCACCGTCCCGGTCTACGAGACGAATTCCGACGCTCAGGTGAGCTGGATCTTCAACGATTCGCAGGCCACGATCGCGTTCGCCGAGGACGACGGGCAGCGCGACAAGATCGAATCCATCCACGATGAGGTGCAGTCGCTGCGCAAGGTGTTCGTGATCGAGGCCGGCGCGCTCGAAGCTTGCAGGCGTATGGCAAGGAAGTGAGCGACGAGGAGTTCTGGGCGCGCAAGAACGACGCCCACGGCGACGACCTCGCGACGATCGTCTACACGTCCGGCTCCACCGGCACCCCCAAGGGCGTGGAGCTGTCGCACCGCAATCTGGCGTTCCTGTGCCTGTCGGCCATGCAGTACATGCCCCGCGCCTGCGCGTGGCCCGACCGCCGTCTGCTGCTGTTCCTGCCGCTGAGCCACGTGTTCGCGCGGTTCATGGAGCTGCTGAGCTTCTGCGGCACGCTGACGTTGGGACTGAGTTCCGACATGAAGACGATCGTCAAGGATTTCGAGTCGTTCGGCCCGACGCTGCTGCTGGCGGTGCCTCGCGTGTTCGAGAAGGTGTATAACGCAGCGTCGCAGCGCGCCGGCAAGGGCATCGCCGGCAAGATGTTCCTGCGTGCGGCGGACGTGGCGCGGGATTGGTCGAAGGCCGAGCAGGCCGGTGAGAAACTGCCGTGGCGGGGGCGCCTCGCCCACGGGTTCTACGAGTTGGTGGTGTACAAGAAGATCCGCACGATTTTCGGCCCGAACGCCGACTTCGCCATCACCGGCGGCGCCCCGATGGATGCCAACCTTTCGCACTTCTTCAACGGCATCGGCATGCCGCTGCTTGAGGGCTACGGCATGACGGAGACCTGCGGGCCGGTGTGCGTGAGTCTGCCGGAGAACAATCGGATCGGCACGATCGGCATGCCGATGAGCGGCGTCACCGCGGGTATCGCGGACGACGGCGAACTGTGCGTACGCGGCCATCTGGTCTGCCGCGGATACCACAACCATCCCGATGTGACCGCCGAGCAGATCGTCGACGGCTGGCTGCACACCGGCGATCTGGGCGACATTGACGAGGACGGCTTCATTTCGATCACCGGCCGCAAGAAGGATCTGATCATCACCGCCGGCGGCAAGAACGTCTCCCCCGGCCTGTTGGAGGCCGCCGTGATGACATCGCCGGTTGTGAACCAGTGCCTGGTCATCGGCGACCGGAAGCCGTTCGTGGCCGCGCTGGTCACGTTGGATCTCGCCGATGCGAACGCGTGGCTGAAATCGCAGGGCGCTCAGGAGGAGTCCGACCTGGCGTCGCTGACCCGCAATCCGATCGTGCACACCGAAGTCGAGCGTGCGGTGAATCAGGCCAATGAGGGCGTGTCTCGCGCCGAGTCGATCCGCAAGTTCGAGATTCTGCCCGACGATTCACACAAGACAACGGCATGCTGACGGCCAGCCTGAAGACCCGCCGCGCGCAGATCGTCGCGCACTACCGAGAACTGATCGACACTGTGATCTACGTGCCGAAGAAGAAGTAGGCTCACCCGGCCTGCAGTCGCCACGTTGTTTCCTGCTTGTTTGTTCCAGTGTTCGCGCATGCGGTTGCTGTTGGCTGCTCCCGCTTTGCGGTTGCAGCTCGCGTGTTCGGGTCCGTTGTATCTGTCGCGCCGGTCGTTATGTCCGAGGTCCCATGCTTGGCCGCGGATGACGGGCAGGTGGCAGCGGGTGTATGAGCATCTGCGTAGTGCCATTTGTTGTTCGCCTAGTCCTGCGGTCGTTAAGATTCACTGCGTGTCGCGTGTTCTCGGGTTGCATATCTCTCGGCGTCAAGCAGGTCGCCGAACGCCTCGGCATAACCAGCGGCGGCCTGCTCAACCTCAAGCTCCCCGAACCCGACGCCATGATAGGCCGCACGCGCGGCTGGCTCCCGGAGACGATAGACGGATGGAACGCGAAGCGTCCCGGTCGGGGCGTCGGCGGAGGCAGACCCCGGAAAAACAAGTGACTGGCATACGCGGTTGGCTTCGAACCAAGACCTGCGGTCTTGGAGACCGCCGCTCTACGTCTGGTGCGAATCAAGCGGTATATGCGGCGTTCGGCACGCCGCGTCAATCAGCCGACGGCACGCCTGCCGCGGCAACCGAAATCGTCTGTACATCAACACTAACAACCGTTCGCGCGGTTCGCTAGAGGTCGTGAGGATTTTTCGCCTTTCGCGCTCTTCCCGGGCATGCCGGCCGCGCTTGGGCCGTGCAGACGGCTTGGAATCCAGTCGGCACAGGGTATCCGCAGGGGAAGCTGCGATGCGTTTGCGCCGGCTGCTTTCACGCATCGGCATGACTCATTTCGCTCGCAACGCGCCGGCCGGGTACGGCGCGGATGCCGAATCACCGGCATCGCCGCGGCATCCGCAGGCGCGTTGACGCTGGCCACGTCGGCGTTCATGTTCCGATTCGTCCTTGACACGCAGGCGCCGCTTTCGATGATGAAACTGGTCAGGGCCGGTAAGGTTCCCGGCGCCAAACTGGAGGGCGTGCGCGTGATGCAGCCGAGGAGGCAAGGGCCGCATCGGTCGACGGTCGACCGATTCATCAGCGATGCGCTGGCCGGATGAGCCGTAAAGCCCGACCGGCTGGGCCATTTACGGGCTGTGGAGGGCGAACAGAACGCGAAAATACGGGTTGAAAAGCCGAAATCCGCAATTCCCCGTGTGAAATCGCCGTTTTTCGAGCTCAAAACGGCGATTTCGCACGGGGAATTGCCCAGAACGGCTATTTCAACCCGTAATTTGACGAGGATGATGGGGGCATAGGGGGGGGGAGCGATTGCGGTTGGACGCGATTGCGGTTGGACGCGATTGCGGTTGGACGCGATTGCGGTTGGACGCTTTCACTTCGCGCTGAGCCTTGCCCGGCTCATGGCTTACATTGTGGTCGCATCACTGCCGTCGGAGCTGTACGAGGAACCGGAACCGCTGGAGCTGCCGTCGGAGCCACTGGAACCACTGCCGAACTGGCTGTCCGACTTCCCTGAGCCGCCATACTGCTGAGACTGCCCATTGCCGAATTGGCCGCCGCTGGGCGGCTGTCCCATGCCTCCGGGCATCTGCATCTGCTGGCTGCTGCCCGTGCCATCTTCGTCGTCGGTCAGCGCGTTCACCGCGAGCGCTCCACCGACGCCGCCCACGAGGCCGCAGACCAGAGACACTACGGCGAGCAATGCCCACGTCTTACCGCTCAACGCGTGTTCGCCGCCCTTCGAGCCTTTCGGTGTCGGGACCTGACCGCCCATTGCTCCAGGCACCGGCCCCCGGCCGTTCCAATCCGCATACAACGGCATCTGGCCGCCCTGCGCGTTCGCATCTGGTGTATTCGCGCCCTGCATATTCGCGTCCTGCGCGTTCATGTTCTGGCCACTCACCGCTTGCATATTCCCCGGCTGCGGATTCATTGCCTGCGTCGGCGCATTCTGCGCGTACCACGCCGCACGCGATCCCTCGCCGTAGCTCCCCGGCATCGGACCGTTCGGCGCATAGCCGGAACTGCCCGGAGCTGCCGCGAGCTATACCCAGCCGAACCGTATCCGGCGGTTCCGCATCCAGCAGCCCCGGTCCCGGCAGCCCATTCGGCGTCTCCCAGACCAGCCGCACGATTTCCCGCATACTCGTCTGTACCGCCGTTGTCTGCCGCAGCCCGGCCACCATCGGCCCGACCAGCCGCGGAACCGGGCTCCACGCCCCAGCCACCCGCCGGACCGTTAGTCACCGAACCATCAGCCACAGCGGCGTCATTCACAGCCGCTTGACGCTGCTCCGAACCGGTGACGTTCGCCGCCGCCTCGATAGCGACGCCCTCGATGGCACCATCCGCGCCGTTGCCGCTCCCGCCGCCATTCGCATTGTTGACATTGTTGCTGTTGTTGCTGGTCATGATGACTCCTTTGAAAACTGACTGATGAAGTGATTGCTGATGTTGATGTCTGGCACGCCGCCATGGTTATGCCATCGTCCACGCTGTCGAGGTGCCGAACCGGCTGTCGAACTCGCTGCGGTCGATGGTGTCGCTCGACAGCTCCGTGTCGCTCGACAGCTCCGTGTCGCTCCCGGCCGAGACCGAGGTCGAATACGAGCCGGTCACCGTGACGGTCACGTCGCCGCTGCCGGAGACCACGGTCTTGCCGTTCGCCACGATGGTGACGGTGTTGCCGTCGCCGTCGACCACCTTGCCGCCGGAAGCGACGTTGAGCGCGGAAATGGTCGTATCCTTCGTCACCACCCACGTGGACGTGCCGTCGACATTCACAGTGATGGGGACGTCGCTCGCCGTGCCTGTGCCGGAGCCGGCCGCCGCGTTGTCCGTGATCGTCGCCGCGTCGGCGTCGAAATCAAGCTCAGTGTTCTGCAGCACCACATCGGCGGTCGTGTTGGTGAAGTAGAACATCGACCCTGATCCGATGGCGGAGCTGAGTGTGGAATCGACCGACTGGAACGTGGCGTGCTCGCCGGTGCTGGCTTCCGCGTCGCCCGAGGTGGACTGGTAGATGATGATGCCGTGGCGATCGGGTCGGATGCGGTTTTGCCGGTGACCGTGCTTTCCAACGTCGAATCCTTGATCAGGATCGTATTGAGGCCTTCCATGCCGGCGATCTGGCTGCCGGATGAGGTTCCGGAGACGTTGTTCACCTGAATGTCGCCGGTGGAATACAGCAGCGGGGAGCCGGAGCCGACGGTGCTCAGCGTCGCATCGGCGAGAGAGATCGATCCGCCGCCTCGATCGGTGGCGACGATGGCGCTGTGGTCGCCTGCGTGTCCGCGGTGATCTTGTTCGCCAATATCGTGCCGCCGTAGGTCGCGTCCAGCCCGCGTGAATTGTCGGCCATGGTCTCAATCGATGTGTCGTTGACGAGCGCCGTTCCGGAATCGGTGGCGAAGACGCCGTTCGACCCGGAGCTGGAGGCGGTGATGTCGGTACCGTCGATGACGGCGGTGGAGTCTTCGCCGACGGTGAGCGACACCGAGTAGCTGCCGGAATAGTCGTATTGCATGGTGTTGGCGCAGCCACCGAAGTTGCCGCTCGGCGGCTGCATAGTTGAGGCGGAGCCAGCGGAACCGGCCGAGAGGTGCCGAATCAGCACCATGCCGCCGGGGCTCGCATGGGGTTGCATGTCATGGGGTTTCATGGTCGTCGTCCTTTCCTTGGATTGACTCCATTGAACGACGGCTTTCCTAGCGGCCCCTGCGCCTGACGTTGAACGGTCCTGCAACCTTGCGGAACGGTTTTCGAATGTTTTCTGATGCTTTCTGGATGCTCTTAGACGGAACGCGCTCTCAAAACTCGCAGATACAGCCCCAGAATCGACATTTTGGTGCTGTATCTGCGAGTTTTGAGAGCGCGGTTTCGCCTACAATCCGTATTCCTCGCGCACGAAGCGCTCCAGCACCGGAATCGACCGCTTCACCTTGTCGGTGTCGATGCAGTAGGCCATGCGGAAGTACCCGGACACGCCGAAGCTGTCGGACGGCACCAGGATCAGGTCGTATTCCTTGGCCTTCATGCAGAAGCGTTCGCGTCGGCTTCCAGCGCCTTCGGGAAGATGTAGAACGTTCCGCCCGGGCGCACCACGTCGAAGCCGATAGAGGTCAGCGCATCGTACAGCAGGTTCATGTTCGTCTCGTACACGCTCAGGTCGCTGGTCTCGTCGATGATCTTCGCCACGGCGAGCTGTATGCTGGAGCTCGGGCAGTTGTGGCCGGTGCCGCGCGAGATCTGCCCGCACATCGGCACGATGAGTTCGGCGTCGGTCGCCCGCGGGTTGACTGCCACGTAGCCGATGCGCTCGCCCGGCAGGCTCAGCGACTTCGACCAGGAGTAGCAGGTCAGCGTGTTGTCGTAGAACTTGGCCGGGTACGGCTGCGTGCCGCCGTCGAACACGATCTCGCGGTAGGGTTCGTCGCTGATCAGGAAGATGTCGTGACCGTATTCGGCCTGCTTCGCCCGCAGGATACCCGCGAGCCGGTCGAGCGTTTCGGCCGAATACACCGCGCCGGAGGGATTGTTCGGCGTGTTGATGAGCACGACCGCCACCTCGGGGTTCAGCGCCGCCTCGAACGCCGCGAAGTTGATCTGGAAGCTCTCGATGTCGGCGGGCACGACGGTCAGCCGCGCGCCCGCGCCTTCGACATACGGATGGTATTCGGGGAAGTATGGCGCGAACGTGAGCACTTCGTCGCCGGGCTTGGTGACGGCCCGCAGCGCGTGGGCGAGCGCACCGGCGGCACCCGTCGTCGGGAAGATGTGGCCGGCCGTGTAATCCATGCCGAAACGCCGGTTGAGGCTTTCGGCGATGGTGCGGCACGCCTCCGGGTTGCCCAGCGACGGGCTGTATCCGTGGAGCGCGACCGGATCGGCGGTCTCGTACATGTCGATCATCGCCTTGGTGAAGCTGGACGGGCACGGCACGCTCGGGTTGCCCAGCGAATAGTCGAACACGTTGTCGTATCCGATTTCGGTGCCCCTTGCGGTCGCGTATTCACTCAGGGTTCGAATGACCGATTTGCCGCCGAGCATGGCTTTGTATGTTTCGTTGATCATGGCACAACCTCCCCGTTGGACTCTGGTTTCGTTTTTACCACCGACCACGCACAACAGGGCATGTCGCCGGTTGTTGTTGGGTTCGCGCGGGTTGGGAACCGGGTATATTGACGGGTAACCGGTCACCCGCCCGTCCCTTAGCGGCTCCGGACGACAAGCATAGCCCCGCCGCGGCGGAAAGGAGGCGCACGACGCCCAACATCATCGATTATGCACGTTCCGAGACCCGCCCGTTCGGCGTCGACGCACCGTTCAACGCCGTCGACGCGCTGGTGCTGGCGTCGCTTGTCTATCAGGACATGCCGGCATGCGTGCGGACTCTGGCCGATGTCGAGGCACGATCCGGCACATTCCGCAGACGTCTGAGCAGCATCGACGTGCGCCATCCGGTGCGCTCGATTCGCCATTTGGCCGCCCCGGAGTTCGGCGACGCAACGCTGGCTTCGGTGTCGGAGGCGCTGACCCCCGATGATTTTCATGTGGAGAGCGGCCATAACGGCCTCGCCGACCCGCGCCTGACGCAGGAGCTGTACGCCGCCATCGGAGTCAATCCGCGCTTTGCCTGCGTTCGCGTGGACGCATCCGATGAGCATTTCAGCGAGGAACAGCAGATGCAGTTCGCCGCCGTGACCATGCTGCTGCCGGGCGGCACGCTGGCGGTGGCGTTCCGCGGCACGGACGACTCGTTCGTGGGTTGGAAAGAGGATTTCAACATGGCGTTTCGCTACCCGGTGCCCGCACAGCATGCGGCGTGTGAGTATGTGTGCGCCGTGGCGCGCTGTGGCGCGGCCCGATGGTGCTGCTGGGGCATTCCAAGGGCGGCAATCTGGCCGTGTATGCGGCGATGAACGCGCCCGAGCCGGTGCAGCGGCGTGTCACGGCGGTGTATTCGCTGGACGGGCCGGGGTTCCCGTCGCAGATCGTCGGCAGCGATCCGTATCGGAGCGTCATGCCCTCATCGTGAAGATCGTACCGGACTCCTCGATTGTCGGCATGATTCTGGAGACGCCCGAGCCGATGCGGGTTGTACGCTCCGACCAGAAGGGCGTGATGCAGCATCTGACGTTCTCCTGGCAGGTCTCGGGCAATGATTTCGAATATCTGCCGCAGGTGTCGCCGAGTTCCCAGCTGTTCAACCGGTCGTTGAACGGCTGGCTGGAATCGTTGAGCACCGAGGACCGCGAGCGCGCGGTGGACGCCCTGTTCTCCGTGCTGCGGTCGAGCCATGCCGACAGCATTTCCGATCTCATGGCGGCCGGCCTGAAGGCCGTTCCCACGATGATCAACACGTTCGTGGGTCTGTCGGAGGCGGATCGCCGTCATCTGATCGAGGCGATGGGGCTGCTCATGGCCGCGGTCCGGTCCCGTTCCTCGCGGTAGCCGTCTCGTGCCCGAACTCTGTTTCGCCAACCGAGAAAAATGGACAGTTCGCCTATTTTCCGATCATCCGCCTCACGATCCGCCCTACAATAATCCATATCACACCTATAGACATAGTGCCCAATAAACGATAGCCGCACGTCACGCAGGAAGGGAACCATCATGCCGCGCCCACGCAAGGATTCCGAGATACTCTCCGCGACCGAACGCCTCGAAAACGCGTTCTGGGAGCTGCTCGCAGACCACGAATACCGCAAGATCACCGTCACCGAAGTCGTACGCGAGGCGCATGTCAACCGCAACTCGTTCTACTACCATTACGCCAGCCTGCCGGAGCTGGCCGATTCGGCGATCATGCACGCCGTGGAGCACTCGACCGTGCAGGCGCCACGCGCCGACCTCAATCCCGACATCGAATGGAGGCGCCAATGCTCCCTGGTGATGAACGACCCAGTTCAGCGGCAGCGGCTCGACCGTCTGGCACTGCTCGCCGGCAGCCATAGCTCGCCCGAGCTCATCGAGTCGCTGAAGGACTTCGGCCGTCTGATGATCATCAACGACCTCCAGCTCGACGCCGACAACCTGGATCTGAAAACCGACCTGATGCTCGACTTCACCGTCGGCGGTATCCTCGCGGTGCTGCGGCGGTGGCCGGAGCTGAGCAAGAGACTCTCGGTCGACGACCTGCTCAACGAGGATGTCGCCGTGCTCGCCATGGGAGTGTACCTGTCGATGTCGAAGGAGAACATGCTGGCCTACTGGAGCCGCATTTTCAAAGGCGACATTCCAGGAGATTTCAAAACCGCCCACTAAAGTGGCTTGCAGAGCAGTCGCCGCCGCGGGGTGCGCGACGCGGACGCGACCCTGGAGGCGACATGGATCAGATACTGCAATGGTTCGAGCGAACGCCGGGAAAATCATCTTCCTGCTGGTGGCGATCGTCGCCGCGCTGTTGATCACCAAGGGACTGGCACGGGTGATGCGCAAGGTGCTGGATCGGACGGACATGCCGAGCGCGTCGATATTCATCAACATCATGCGCGTGCTGGTGTGGATACTGGCCGCGTCCATCGTGCTGCAGCCGGTGTTCGGCATCAGCCGACAACACTGATGACCGCGCTCGGCGTCGGCGGCATCGCCGTGTCGCTGGGTCTGAAAGACACCGTGGCGAACGTGATCTCGGGCTTCGGGCTGATGCTCGGCAAGGTGATACAGCCGGGCGATCTGGTGTCGGTCGCGGGGACGGCCGGCGTGGTCAAGGACATCACGTGGCGGCAGACGGTGGTGCGCGAGCGCAACGGCAACGAGATGGTCATACCCAATTCCGTGCTCAACACCGCGTCGCTGGAGAAGCTCACGCCGTCCAATGAAGGATGTGTGACGATGACGTTCACCGCGAAGGCCGGCAGCGACCCGGCGCACGTGACGGAGGCGGTGAAGCGCGCGGTGGCCACGGCCACCGTCGAATTCGCGCAACCCGGCAGTGAACCACTCGTCAAGCTCACCGGTTTTTCGCCGTACGGCATCGAGGTGCAGGTGCTGGCGTTCACGCGCGACGGCGTGTTCCTGTCCACCATGCGCGACGCCATGGCCCGCGCGATAGCTGGATGCGAGTTCGTGGAGCAGCGCGCCGCGGTCGGCGAATAGGGGTCGCGGCGCGTTCGGACTTACGCGCGAATCCGGGCACCACAGCGCCTACACACGCACCATGCAGCGTCACGCTGTGCGGGTCACGTCACGCAGAGCGAGCGCACAGAGTGACGCATACTCCAAAAACGTTGAAAAATAAGGCTTCTCACGAACCTCACGCTGTGCGAGCGCGCGCCGCGTGACGAGACCCGCACAGCGTGACGCACTTATGACGCATTGAGGGGAGACCGGGTATTGAGCCCGGCCTCCCTCATCGCGACTCGGCCATTATGCGGCCATCACCCGCCATCACTTGTCTCGGTGACGTCTTCGACCGTGACGTCGGCATCGGAACCGGC
>ENA-OUNI01000218-OUNI01000218.1-human-gut-metagenome-genome-assembly--contig:-NODE-218-length-26236-cov-2.166839_pt1 | contig 26236 bp, 32 predicted proteins | sample MGYA00242499_ERZ504580 | MGnify/ENA primary metagenome ERZ504580 (study PRJEB26092, sample SAMD00036315) | human gut metagenome | host: Homo sapiens | study: EMG produced TPA metagenomics assembly of... | reverse complement strand
ACGGAGCAAATGGAAGCCATACTGTGGACCGTGCACGCTACCGGTTGGTGCAGACACCGCAGGTGTTTCAAGCCCGGTTGCTCAAGCAGGCCTACGGACAGGAGTATTCTCCGGCTTTTACCGACGACGCTTCGGTGGTGGAGGCGAACGGAGAACAGGTAACGCTCTGCGAGGGCGAACGCACCAACATCAAGATAACCTCGCCCGCAGACCTTCTCATAGCACGTATCCTGCGGCATGCGGGGGACGGGAAAGAGACGGACAGCCTATGAAACGACACACAACGGTAAAAGACACCTTCCGCACTTTCGACTACGGCCGGATGGACCGCAGGGCTACCCGGCTCACGGTATGCTGGCTCCTGCTACTGGCCGCCATCCTGGCCGCCGTATGGTTCTTCTGGGGGGAGGGGGGCTACATCACGGCATGGGCCGTCTCCCTGCTCGGGGCAGTTGTCCTGCTCTACGTCATGTCCATTCCCCGCAGGGTGGTGGTGGGCGATACGGCGCTGGAAATACGCTGTATCGTGGAGATAACCCATATCAAATACGCCGACCTGCGGAGTATCCGGCGCATCCCGCCCGAAGCGATGAAAAAGAAGTTCGTCTTCTTCGGCAGTTACGGTTTTTTCGGCTACTACGCTACTACATCGACGACAAAGCTGGGAAACGCTGAAACTCTACTGCAAGCAGTGGGACAACTTCATCGAAATTACGGACGCCTACGAAAAACGCTACATCATCAGCAGCCCGGCTCCAGACGACCTCGTAGCCGCCGTTACCAGAGCCATCCGCTACTACTCCGATTCGGCCCCCGGCGAATGACACAGCGGAGATACCGCTTCGCTGCCCCCCTTCCCCGTTAGAACAAAATATCCTAAATTTGCGGCGTCCGCCTTTCGCGGCACGACCATGCCATGAACGTCAAGACCAAAGGATACACGCTTGCCTGCATATCGGCAGTCACATACGGCACAATACCGCTTTTCGCACTTCCTATCAAACATGCCGGCTATTCGTTCGATACCGCGCTTTTTTACCGGTTTCTGTTCAGCGCCATCCTCATCGGCGTCTACCTGTTCGCTAAAAAGAGCGCCATGCGCGTTTCGGGAAAGGAGCTGGGGACGCTCGCCGTCCTGGGAGTGATGTATTCGCTTTCGGCCCACTTTCTGTTCGTGGGATACGACTACATGTCCGCCGGAGTGGCCTCGACCATTCTGTTCCTGTATCCCGTCTTCGTGGCCCTGATAATGGGACTCTTCTTCAGGGAGAAACTCTCATGGGTGATGTGGGGAGCGATAGCCCTCGCGCTGCTGGGTGTCGGCGTACTCAACGGAACCGGCGGGGAGGGCGGGATGAATCCCGCCGGAATGGTGGCGGTACTGCTCTCGGCCCTCGCCTATGCTCTTTACATGATAATCGTGAACAAATCCTCGGTCAGAAAGATGGAGGGGACGAAAGTCACCTTCTACTCCATGCTGTTCTGCGCCGCCTTCTTCCTGCTGCGGGCCCTTTCGCGGGATTCGTTCACCCCGGCCATGACATTCGGCACGGGCATCAACATCCTGCTGTTCGCGCTCGTTTCCACCGTCATTTCGCTCATAACGCTTGTCAATGCCATCAAACTCATCGGTTCGACGCCGACCGCGGTCATGGGTTCGCTCGAACCCGTGGTGGCGGTCCTCATCAGCGTCGCCGTCTTCAACGAACCACTGACCGGCCGGCTGGTCACAGGCATCCTGCTGATAATCGGCGCCGTAACGCTCACGATACTCTCCGAACACGTCGCCGAAGCGATGAAAAACATCCCGTTCATCCGCAGGAGATAGACCGGCAGCCGCCCGGCAACGTACCGCCGGACATGCCAATGTCATTTTTTGGTAAATAATGAAAAAAACATTACTTTTGTATTACTTCGGATATTTGGACGACAGGGGAAAATAACAGGACAAATCAGGAAATGTTCCGTCCACGACACTTCATAACGGTGGCAGCGGTCTGTATGATGGCCGCAGGCTGTACGAGCAAAGACGACGGGAGAGTCAATATGGAGATACTTCTCTCGACGGTGTGGTGTGGGGAGCGTTTCACGCCCGACATACAGCAGAACACCGTTCCGGAGAGGGATGCGGAATCCGCCCTGTTCCTCTATATATTCGGAGAAGACGGCATCCTGTCGGTCTTCGCCGCAGAAGGGGAAGGGACCGCCTCGGAGCCCGTCGAACAACTGCGGTACATCTACACCCCCCAAAGCCGCGGAGATGGTGATAGATTCATACGGAACGTTCACCGTACGGGAGATATCGGTCGAGCGGCTGTGGCTGGAGGGGGTCACCGGCAGCCTCGACCTTCGGTTCCATGCGGACACGGACGCGGTTCCGGAAAGGGAACGAGCTGCGGGGCTTCCGCACAACGGACAAAAGAGATAAACGATGCGCTGGAAAAACCTCATTCTCATGTTGGCCGCCATCCCGGCACTCTGTCCGCTCCAGTCTTGTGACGCAACGAAGGAAGAGGCGCTGCTGAACGACCTGACGGAGGGATACTGGCGGGAAGAACAGGACGAAAACAAACTGCTGGTACGCTTCTCCGGTTCCGAAAGTCTTTTCTACTCGCCTGCTCCGGTCCGGACAAGGCCGGCCGGTACGACGCATACTACGATACATCCATCCAATCCTATACACAATACGCCATCGACGTCCGGAACGGGCGGCTCTGCCTGCTTCCCGACGCATGGTACGACATTCTCGTACTCAACAGTACCACCCTCACGCTGGGAACGGACGACGGGGAGACCGTAAAATTCATCAAGGTCCCGGCCGAATCCGTTACCGTCATGTCCCGGGAAGAGTATCTCGACAAACACCCGGAAACCTTTCCGGAAAATTAACCGAACCGAAAAAATGAAAACGATAGCGCAACGCTTTATCCTCTCCGTATCATTCGCAGCAGCCCTGCTGCTGGCCGGATGCCACCTGAACGAAGAGAAAACGGCAGAAGAAGTACCGGATGCCGCACCGATATCCTACGAATATCTGTACGACTGCCTGTGGACGGTGGCCGACTTCGCGGAAAACGCCGACGGATTGCCCGAAATGCTGGCCGACCCGAACGGCGCGGTCTTCTTTCAGAAGGCGGGCCATACGATGTCCGTATTCAGGAAACGGAACGACACGGACGAAAACACGAGCCTCAAAACGGCGTATGCCCTGGAGACTCAATGCACGTACAGTGTGGATACCGAAAGCGGCATCATCTCCGTCTCAGGCAAGGGCATGGAGTGCTACTTCCGCATCGAACGGCTGAACGACCGGGCCATGACGCTCTGCTACCGTTCCGACCGGAACGAATACGTGGCATTCTCACGCTGCCTGCTCTCCTCGGTAACTTTCGTGGAGTAGCGCAGAGCGCCGCCGGCGAGTCCCGCAATCTTGTCGCCCTAAAATTTGCTCCCGGCATCTAAATATATTATCTTTGCAACCCGCATAAAGTGCCTTTTCAGATGTTTATAAAAGGATTTGCGTCGCAGAAACGGCAGGCCGCCGAACCGGTCGGAGGGGCGTTTGCGGCCGAAGCGAAACGGGGAAGAGAAAACAATCAAAATCAAATGCACAGATAATGAACATCACAAGAGAGAACCGCGAAGGCCAGGTCTCGGTCATCAAAGTTACCGTCGGCGAGTCCGACTACAACGAAGCAGTGGAGAAGAAACTGCGCGAATACCGCCGCAAGGCCAACATGCCGGGTTTCCGTCCGGGAATGGTGCCCATGAGCATCATCAACAAGACATACCGCAAGAGCACGATAGCGGAAACGGCCTACAAGATGGCATCCGACGCGGTTTCGAATATCTCGACAAGGAGAAGATAGACTACGTGGCGACGTCCTGCCGAGCGACGAGCAGGGAGCCTTCGACTTCGACAACAATACCGAACACGAATTCGTCTTCGAGGTGGGACTCGCGCCCGAAATCGACATCGAACTCTCCGAAAAGGATAAACTCACGAAGTACAAAATCAAGGTCTCCGACGAAATGCGCGAGGGTTACCGCACCAATTTCCTGCGCCGTTACGGCCGGCTGGTTGATGTGGACGAAGTTGCAGCGGACGAAGCGCTCACAGGTATCCTCGACAACGGCGAAATCAAGGTCGAGGAGGGTTACGTGGGCCTCATCTCCATGAACGACGAACAGCGCAAGCCGTTCATCGGCAAGAAAGTGGGCGACGAGCTGACGGTCAATGTCAATGAGCTCTATCCGAGCGCATCGCAGCGGGCATCGGTGCTGGGCGTCAAGGAGAAGGAACTGGAAGCGGTCAATCCCGAATTCAAGTTCACCATCAAACAGATACGCAAATTCGCCGAACCGGAACTCAACGAGGAGTTCTTCAAGATGGTTTTCCCGGACGGCTCGGTGAAAGACGAAAAGGGGCTGGAAAAGTACATCGACGAACAGGTGGCCGCCGACCTCGCCCGCGAAACGGATTACGTATTCACCACCGAAATACGCAACTTCCTCATCGAGAAGGCCAACCCCTCCATGCCGGAAGAGTTCCTCAAGAAGTGGCTCTATACCATCAACGAGGGCAAGTTCTCGATGGAGGATATCGAGAGGGAGTTCCCCGCATTCCTCAGGATGATGAAGTGGAACCTCGTACAGAAGAAACTCGCCGACCGTTTCGGAATCAAAGTGGAACAGGACGAGATGCTGGAAGAGGCCAAAGCCTACGCCACCGCCCAGTTCGCACAGTACGGCATGGCCAACGTAGGCGACGAAACGCTCACGAAGTATGCCCACTCCATCCTCGGCAACAAGGAGGAGGCCAACAAGATACTCGACAGACTCTATGAAAAGAAGATAGTGGATGCGGTAACGCCCCTCGTAAAGGTCTCCAACAAATCGGTGACACCGGAGGAGCTCGGCAAGATATTCGAGGCCATGACGAAATAGTCTTCAAGGCACGGACATACCATGCGTTTCCCCGTACCGCACTCCGGCACGGGGGAAAACTTTCTCAACACGGAACCTCGACGACGCCGAACCGTAAAAACGAGCGGCCCGGAGAAAAGCCGGGAAAAGCCGGAGACCGGAAAAGACGACAGACCCCCGGGCATTCTCCACGGAGAGAAAGCCCCGCCGGACGAGTACAAGGAGCCTTCGGGCGGCACAATAATTGCCTCCCGAAGGAGAGCCGGCACCGGCGGCAGACGCAGCAAACGGCAGAGAACGTCGTCCGGTACGGCGCGAAAGAAGCGGTTTCGCCCGCAGCGAAGCCATGCATAATGAACCGCTGCCACCGCGCGTTATAACGGTATATTCACGCAAGTTTGCGCCAATCTAAAAATTACGCTCATGAAGAAGAACGATTTTGAAAAATACGCGACGGGCCATCTCGGTATCAATTCGCACACGCTGTACGATTACACCTCGTCCGTTACAGACTACGTGTCGCCGACCATCATCGAGGAACGCCAGCTTAACATAGCCACCATGGATGTATTCTCCCGCCTGATGATGGACAGGATAATCTTCCTCGGCGCCCCCATTACCGACGATGTGGCGAACATCATCCAGGCACAGCTGCTCTACCTCGAGGCGGCCGACAGCAGCAAGGATATCCGGATATACATCAACTCCCCTGGCGGTTCGGTCTATGCGGGGCTTGGCATATACGACACCATGCAGCTCATCGCACCGAGCGTATCCACGATATGTACGGGTATGGCGGCGAGCATGGCGGCCGTACTGCTGACCGCGGGCGAAAAGGGCAAGCGCACCGCCCTGCCCCACTCGCGCGTCATGATACACCAACCCATGGGAGCGCCCAGGGACAGGCATCCGATATCGAGATAACGCGCGGCAGATAATCCAGCTCAAGAAGGAGCTCTACGAGATTCTCGCACGGCACAGCGGTGCGGACATCAAGACCATCGAAAAAGACGCCGACCGCGACTACTGGCTGACTGCGCAGGAGGCGGTGGAGTACGGCCTCGTCGACAACATAGTTACCAGCAAGAAAAAACGCGACAATGGCAAATAACAAAGGGACATACATCGAAGCGGACAAGTGTTCGTTCTGCGGCCTGCCGATAACGGAGGTAGGGGTGCTGTTCTCCGGTGCAGACGGTGCCGCAATATGCGACCAGTGCATAGAACGGGGATACGAAACCCTGATGGACAGACAGATGGCCGAGGAACAGCTCCTCCGCGAAGAGACCAAACTGCAGCGGGAAGACCTCATGAAGCCTGCCGAGATAAAGGAGTTCCTCGACCAATACGTAATCGGACAGGACGATGCGAAAAAGACGCTCGCAGTAGCGGTTTACAACCATTATAAACGGCTCATGCACGCCGAGGCCGAAACGGGGAAAGAGGATGAGGTGGAGATAGACAAATCCAACATCATCATGGTAGGGGAGACGGGAACGGGCAAGACGCTGCTGGCACGTACCATCGCCCGGATGCTCCACGTTCCCTTCACGATAGTGGACGCCACGGTGCTCACCGAAGCGGGATATGTGGGCGAAGATGTGGAAGGCATCCTTACACGTCTGCTCCAGGCTGCCGACTACAACGTACCGCAGGCCGAACGGGGCATCGTCTTCATCGACGAGATAGACAAGATAGCCCGTAAAAGCGACAACCCATCCATCACGCGCGACGTATCCGGCGAAGGGGTACAGCAGGCACTGCTGAAGATACTCGAAGGCACGGTCGTGAACGTTCCGCCTCAGGGAGGACGCAAACACCCCGACCAAAAATTCATACAGGTCAATACGTCGAACATCCTCTTCATTTGCGGAGGTGCCTTCGACGGTATCGACAAACGCATTTCGCGCAGACTGAACACCCATGCCGTAGGTTACGACACGCCCGATACGGCCGCTTTCGACAACGATCGGCTGCTCCGGTACCTTACACCGCAGGACCTGCGCGCCTACGGGCTCATTCCGGAAATCATCGGCAGGCTCCCGGTGCTCACCCACCTCGACCCGCTCGACCGCAAGGCCTTGCGCATGATACTCACCGAGCCCAAAAATGCGATAATCAAACAGTATGTCAAACTCTTCGAACTCGACGGCGTCAAATTGACCTTCGACGACGACGTACTCGACTACATCGTGGACAAGGCCATCGAGTTCAAACTGGGAGCTCGCGGCCTGCGTTCGATATGCGAGGCCATCATGACCGATGCGATGTTTGAAACCCCTTCCAAGAACAGGAAGAGCCTTCATATCCGCCTGCCCTACGCCAAGGCGAACGTCGAAAAGGCCGAACTCCAGCATATCCGGAAAGCCGGATGACGAAACCGCTCCGACCGGCAGCGGAGAACGGGAAGGCCGACAGCCTTCCCGTTCTCCGTTTTACGGCAAAAGCGGAAACGGTAACCGCAGCCTGTCCGCCTATGCCGGACACTCCGAACGAACCCGGTTCCAATCCGGCCGGACACACGTATTCTCCGGACACTCCGCCGTAAAAGGCCCGACTGCCACACATGACAGAATGACAGCAGCCACGATTGGCAAATTATTTGCTGTAAAAGGAAAACGGAAAAAAGCAATAACAAAAAACGGCATATGAATATAAACACACTGACAATTAAAGCACAGGAGGCTCTGCAGTCGGCATTCTCCATCGCTTCGGCAGCCTCCAACCAGGCGGTCGAACCGGTGCACATCCTTGCGGCGCTCATCGCCGAGGACGACGCGCTGGATACCTACCTGCTGTCGCGGATAGGGGTGAACGTACAGCCCCTCCGCAGCGAAGTACAGAACCGGATAAATGCACTTCCGAAAGTATCAGGCAGCGGCGAGAACTACTTTTCGCAGGCCTCTTCACGGGTTATTCAGAAAGCGGTGGACTATACCTCGACCTTCGCGGACAAATTCGCGTCGGTGGAGCACCTGCTTCTCGGCCTGGTGGCCGACGGCGGCGATGTGGCGAAACTGCTCAAGGGGAGCGGTGTGTCGGAAAAAGAGCTCATTGCGGCGATAAAGGAGCTCCGCAAAGGCGGCTCGATAGACAGCCAAACTTCCGAACAGGTATTCGACGCATTGGGCAAATATGCCATCAACCTGAACGAGATGGCACGCACCGGGAAACTCGACCCGGTCATCGGACGCGACGAGGAGATACGGCGCGTACTCCAGATTCTTTCGCGCAGGACGAAAAACAACCCCATCCTCGTCGGCGAGGCGGGCGTGGGCAAGACGGCCATCGCGGAGGGCATCGCCCGCCGTATCGTGGACGGCGACGTACCCGAAAACCTGCGCAGCAAACAGATATTCTCGCTCGACATGGGAGCGCTGGTCGCCGGCGCGAAGTATAAGGGCGAGTTCGAGGAGCGGCTCAAAGCGTCGTACAGGAGGTGACTGCTTCCGAAGGCGAGATACTCCTCTTCATCGACGAGATACATACCCTTGTAGGTGCCGGTAAGGGTGAGGGTGCATGGATGCTGCCAACATTCTCAAGCCGGCCCTGGCAAGGGGTGAGCTCCGCACCATCGGCGCGACGACCTTCGACGAATACCAGAAGTATTTCGAACAGGACAAGGCGCTGGAACGGCGTTTCCAGAAGGTGATGATAGACGAGCCCTCGACCGCCGACGCGATTTCCATTCTCCGCGGTCTGAAGGAACGTTACGAAAACCACCACAAGGTACGTATCAAAGACGAGGCGATAGTGGCCGCCGTAGAGCTTTCGCACCGCTACATCACTTCGCGTTTCCTGCCCGACAAGGCCATCGACCTCGTGGATGAGGCGGCGGCACGGCTGCGCTCGAGATGAACTCCGTACCGGAGGAAATCGACTCGCTCGACCGGAAGGTGCGCCAACTGGAAATCGAGCGCGAGGGCATCCGCCGCGAAGGCGACACGAAACGCATCGAAGAGCTCTCGCACGAGATAGACGAACTCAACTCCCAACGGAGCGAGATGCGGGCCAAATGGCAGTCCGAAAAGGGTATGCTCGACAAGATACAGAAGAATAAGGAGCTTATCGAAGAGTACAAACAACAGGCCGTGGAGGCCGAGCGCAACGGCGACTACGGTTTGGTTGCCGAGATACGTTACGGCAAGATACGCGAGGCGGAAGAGCAGATAGCCCTCCTGCAGGAGGAGCTGAACAAAGCCAGCTCTTCGCACGGCTCCATGATAAAGGAGGAGGTCGATGCGGAGGACATTGCGGAAGTGGTGGCCAAATGGACGGGCATCCCCGTCAGCCGGATGCTCGAAAGCGAACGCGAAAAGCTGCTCAACCTCGAAAAGGAGCTGCATCGGCGCGTCGTGGGACAAGATGAAGCCATATCGGCCGTAGCCGATGCGTCCGCCGTTCGAGGGCCGGACTGCAGGATGCACGCCGCCCTATCGGCTCGTTCATCTTCCTCGGCACCACGGGCGTCGGCAAGACCGAACTTGCGAAAGCGCTGGCGGAGTTCCTCTTCGACGACGAGAACATGATGACGCGTATCGACATGAGCGAATACCAGGAACGGCACGCGTATCACGGCTCATCGGAGCGCCTCCCGGATACGTCGGTTACGACGAAGGGGGCCAGCTGACCGAAGCGGTGAGGCGCAAACCCTACTCCGTCGTACTGCTCGACGAAATCGAAAAGGCGCACCCCGACGTCTTCAACATCCTGCTGCAGGTACTGGACGACGGCCTCTGACCGACAACAAGGGACGGACAGTGGATTTCCGCAACACCATCATCATCATGACCTCGAACATGGGCTCGCACCTCATCATGGACAACTTCTCGAGGGGATACGACGGCGAGAAAATTCCGCAGGAGGTGATAGACCGCACGCGGGGCGACGTCATCGACATGCTCAAGCAGACGCTTAAGCCGGAGTTCCTGAACCGTATCGACGAAATCGTGATGTTCACGCCGCTCACGAAAGAGAACGTCTACGAAATCGTGGGGATACAGATACGTTCGCTCACGAAGATGCTCGCCGAGAACGGCATCGAACTGCAAGTGACGCCCAAGGCACAGGAGTGCTGGCCCATCAGGGCTACGACCCGATGTACGGTGCCCGTCCGGTCAAGCGGACGATACAGCGTTACATCGTGAACGACCTTTCGAAGAAGATTCTGGCAGGCGACGTGGAGAAGGAGCGGCCCATCGTCATAGACGCCGCAAACGATACGCTGACCTACAGGAACTGACAGTAACCACCAGCACGCTCCTTGCGGAGAGCGAAACTACAGCCCCCCTCCGGACGAAAATTCGTCGAGGGGGGGCTGTTTATAGAATTAAATTGATATTTCAACTATTATGCCATTCACATATATATGAAAAAATTATTTATTTTGTAAACAACATTACAATTTATTTCTTATATTCGTTTCAAGGACTTCAGTTTAAAGTCCAGAACTAACCACTAAATACCTAAAATTATGAAAAACTTACTAAAGTATGCACTTATTATTCTCATAAGTGCCGGAGCATTCGGATGTTCTTCCGACAACTATGAAATTCAATCAGAAAATGATGGTTTATCTTTGGAAAACCAAGAACTAATTGAAACAACAAAGAGCAGAAAATGCCGCATTCGCAGACCTTATGAATCAATTAGACGCTTGAATCAAGAATATATCGCATTGAGTGCATGGAGCCTCAACCATATGTTATTGGCGGTAGTCCCAATAATAGATGGGCTGATATAATTGCTCATGATGTTGAGGGCATGATAGTAGGTGCAACAGCGGGTGCATTAACCGGAAATCCTATGGCCATCGTAACTGCCGGCGGTTTTTTAGGCGTAGGCGCCTCTTTGCTTAGCTGGATATCAGGCATTAAATCTAAAGCCGTAATCATAGTCAAACGTGCTTGGACATGGATTACTAATTTATTCTCCTCTGGCGGCAAGGATGAATTTACTGAAATCGGCATAATGCATAATAAGGTCATAATGAGCATTCAAGATACTTATACGGATACCCAATTACAAAACATGTCTGACGAACAATTATTCAATGCCATTCTTACCTGCATGTCTAGTAATGGATATGACACTAACGCAATCAAAAACAACCTACAAAATTACTATATGGAATTTATCAATATGAAATCTGCCATGGTATATGATAATCCGAACAAATTGATGGAGTATGTTGTTTTGCGGAATCCTACGAAAATCAACGAATGTTCCGTAGTTAAATCATATATAAACACTCTCAACCAAATCAGTGAGTCTAATTTAGTGAATTACAATATATCTTTCAACAATACCGTAAAAGCATCAAATATCTCTGCGGAATCAAAAACTCTCATACAATCATGTTCCAGTGTAGGTTTGGCCAGTTCAAATTTATGGTACAAAGAATAATCTAAAATTATGAAAAAACTACTTGTATTAGCCTGTTTGTTGCTGAGTTCTTTAGGACTAGGACTTCATGCACAAGTTACCAAAGGGCCATCATTAGGGTTATGGTATGAATATGGGTTAAATAAACCTTTCAGAACCTCAGATATGATGTCTGCAAATCTCGTTGCAGGCTTCGGGTATTCTTTTAATGGAAAATGGTTTGTAAGAATTCCTGTAAAATATGCTGTCGGACTGTACAAGATGCCGGAAACAAAAACTTTTGAAGGATACTTGGTAATGGGCGGAACCGTAGGTTACGATGTTGTAAACACAAGCACACATGTAATCGAATTGACTTTAACAGCCGGAGGAACTGTTACAAAGGGGAACTATCAATACGCCTATTACGACGTAGGGGCTGCCTTACATATCGGTCCGCAACAAGATATCACGAAGTTACAATTGGTTTGGGATTTCGTTACACCCAATCTTTCAGTAATCATTTCAAGAATTATCCGGGCATGTATGTAAGTATCGGATTTCGTATGAACTAATAATATTATGCGATTGCAGGTTCACAGTTCCCGAAGGCCAGAGGTCTTCGGGAACTTTTAGGGACAAATTATCATGACCATCCAACTCTATATCTTAATTATATTGTTGGAACTGACAGGAATAATGCCTGTTTTTGATATCGGGACGAACCTGCAATCACAACCAAAACCGCAATGGACATGAAAATGAAATGGCTGTCGGTACTGACCGCACTCCTCTGTTTCGCTGCAACGGCGACCGGCAGGGACGGGGGTTTCATGTACTCCGTATCGACGGAGATAGGAAACAATTTCCGAAAGAATACGGGATTCAGCCCCATAGATGTCGCTTTCACGCCGGGCTATGCGTTCGACGGACGGTTCTTCGTCGGAGTCCCCCTCACCCTCTCCAACGAGCTGTTCCGCACAGACGGCGTACAGAACTACGAGAACAACTTCCGAATGGGTATCAGCGCCGGATACAACATCCTGTCAGGTCACGGCACGCTCGTATCCCTCAGCGCCGCTTTCGGAGGAAGCGTCTACACCCAATACCACCGGTCGCTCTACTACGACCTGTGTGCGAAATGGGGCACTTCCGCCTACTTCAAACCGCTCGTAGGACTCGGAGTACGCTACTACCAGTCGCTCGGCAACACCGGCAGGGACCGTCTCTGCCTCTACGTCAGCATCGGGTTCCGCTTCAACTGACCTCTCCGCGAACATTTGCCGCAGGGTGCCGTTTCGTTACGGCACCCTGTTTGCCGTAAGGGTGCGAGAACGGCCCGCAATCCCTGTCGCCCGAAAGCCGCACAAGGAGGGCCGACCTCAGCGATAATACCTATTTTCGACTGCGGTGTCCCGAAAAAACACGTGGTATCCATACGTTTGCGCCGCCAGCAAATATTTTCCGCACCGGGACGGCTATTTCCGACAACGTATTTTTCGTATTTTTGTCGGTCACGGTGTGGGAGCCGTGTGATACACACCGCAGACAGCCGCAATTCCTCCCGGAAACGGCTCACCTCCACAAGAACGAACGGTAGGTATGCACACATGGCCCGGCCCCCGCGGTCCCGGTCATGGTTCTGTTTCGATGAAAGATGAAAGGGGAACTAACGATATGGACAACAACTGCTACAGGCTTGGCCTGGATGTCGGTTCGACCACGGCCAAAATAGTGATACTCGACCACGGGGCGAAGTGGCATTCTGCGACTACAGGCGCCATCAGCCGACATCGACGGAGTCGTCTCCGGCCTGCTGCACGATGCCGCCGCCCGTCTGGGCGACCCGGAGGTGGCGGTAACGGTGACGGGGTCGGTCGGAATGGGTATTGCGGAACGTTTCGCGGTACCGTTCGTACAGGAGGTAATCGCCGCCGTCCAATACGTAAGGCAGCGGGAACACGGCATAGCGACCATCATAGACATAGGCGGCGAAGATGCGAAAATCGTCTATCTGCGCGACGACGGACAGGCCGACCTGCGCATGAACGGCAACTGTGCAGGCGGAACGGGCGCATTCATCGACCAGATGGCCCTGCTGCTCGGCACGGAGATAGACGAGCTCGATACGCTGGCCGGACAGGCGACCCATATACACCCCATGCTCGCGGTGCGGCGTCTTCTCCAAAACCGACGTACAGAACCTTATCAGCAAGAACGTCCCGAAAACCGACATCGCCGCATCCATCTTCCACGCCGTAGCGGTACAGACCGTCACGACCCTTTCCCACGGCTGCGAACTGAAACCGGGCATCCTCTTTTGCGGAGGCCCGCTGACCTTCATCCCCGCCCTGAGGCAGGCCTTCATCAACCACCTCGGACTGCCGGAAGAGGATTTCCGCGTACCCGACCGGGCCAATCTCATCCCCGCATGGCGCCGCACTGCACTGCGACGGGAAGCGGCCGGATGAAACTCTCGGAATTCATATCGCGGCCGCCGGTCGGAACGGCCCCGCTCTCCGCAACGCCGCGTCTGCCGCGCATCTTCCCCTCCGCAGAGGCATACGTACATGGATAGCTTCGAAGGCCGGAAACCGCATGAGAAACGGGAACTGAAGGGATATTCCGGGGATGCGTACCTCGGCATCGACTCCGGTTCGACGACCACCAAGATAGCAGTCACGGACGGCGAAGGGAATCTGCTCTACCACTACTACGCCCCGAACGGCGGCGACCCCATCGGCACGGTCGGCAAGGGACTCGAACGACTCGCCACCGCATGTGCCGAACAAGGCGCATCGCTCGGCATCCGGGGAAGCTGTTCGACCGGATACGGCGAAGACCTGATAAGGGCGGCCTACTCCCTCGACGAGGGCATCATAGAGACCATCGCCCACTATCTCGCCGCCCGTGACATCGACCCGCAGGTATCGTTCATACTCGACATCGGCGGACAGGACATGAAGGCCATCTTCGTGGACCACGCGTACTCAGCCGCATGGAAATCAACGAGGCCTGTTCATCGGGCTGCGGCTCCTTCATCGAGACATTCGCCAACTCGCTGGGGTATGCGGTCGCCGATTTCGCGGCGCAGGCATGCCTCGCCGAGAGGCCGTGCGACTGGGCACGCGCTGTACGGTCTTCATGAACTCCAAAGTGAAACAGGTACTCCGCGAAGGGGCTACGGTGGCCGATATCGCAGCCGGGCTCTCCTATTCGGTGGTCAAGAACTGCCTCTACAAGGTTCTGAAACTGAAGAAACGCGAAGAACTGGGCGACCGGATAGTGGTGCAGGGAGGTACCATGCGCAACGATTCGGTCGTACGGGCGCTGGAACTGCTCACCGGTGCGGAAGTATCGCGCAGCGACATGCCGGAACTGATGGGGCCTACGGATGCGCACTGTACGCCCGTACCGCCGCGAAGAAGAAGCCGGCCGCAAGCTCGACAGCTGCTGGCTCGGCTCCCACACCTCGCGCAGGCTAACGTGCGGCGGCTGCGAGAACCACTGTTTCATCACGAAATACACCTTCGCCGGGAACCACACCTACTACTCCGGCAACAAATGCGAGAAGGTCTTCTCCAACCGCGGCACAGGAGCGGCGAAAGGGCGCAACGTATCGGCGGAGAAGAACGCGCTCCTTTTCGACAGGCCCTGTCCCGCCGGGCCCCGCGGACGCATCGGCATACCCCGTGTCCTCAACATGTACGAGGACTACCCTTTCTGGCACGCCCTCCTGTCGGAGGCTGGTTTCGAGGTCGTTCTCTCCTCCCCCTCCACCTACCGCTCCTACGAGGCAGGCGTCCACTCGGTCATGTCGGACAACATCTGTTTCCCGGCCAAACTCGCCCACAGCCACATCTACGAACTCGCCGCCAAGGGGGTAGACCGGATATTCTATCCATGGGCGGTGTACGAAAAACCGGAAGGACCCGACACCCGCAACAGTTACAACTGCCCGGTGGTGGCCGGCTATCCGGAGGTGGTGCGCAACGCCATCATGCCGGAGGTACCGGTAGACTCGCCCGTGGTGACGTTCCGCGACGCAAAGAAACTGCGGGCCGCCTGCCGCAAATACCTCACGGGACTGGGCGTGGAGAGCACGACGGTACGGCGGGCGATACGGGCCGCCTTCGCTGCACAGGAGGAGTACGAACAGCGTATCGCGACCCTCAACCGCGATGCGCTGGCCGAAAAGCCGTGCCGCCGGCGGCGTCACCATTCTGCTCGCCGGACGCCCTACACACCGACCCGCTCGTCCAGCACAAGATTTCGGACATGATAACCGACATGGGGGCTACGGTGATAACCGAAGACATCGTCCGCGGCGACAGTACGACGGGCATCGCCGATTCGCACCTAGTCACGCAGTGGAGCTATATCAACCGCATCCTGCGGGCGGCACACTGGGCGGCGGCGGAGCAGGATGTACATTTCGTACAGACCACGTCGTTCGGCTGCGGGCCCGACGCCTTCCTGCTCGACGAAACGCGCAATGTCCTGCAAAGGCACGGCAAAAGCTTCACACTCCTCAAGATAGACGACGTGAACAACATCGGCTCCCTGAAACTCCGGGTACGCTCCGTCATCGAAAGCATCCGCTTCGGCAATACCGCCAGGGAACGGCCCGAACCGTTCGTCACGACAAAGACCTTCACCAAATCCGAACGGCGACGCACGCTGCTGGCGCCTTTCTTCACCGACTACGTCTCACCGCTCGTACCGGCCGCTTTCCGACAGGCGGGTTATGAAATCGTACAGCTTCCCGAAAGCGACAACGAATCGGCGGAGTATGGCCTGCGCTACGCCAACAACGAAGTGTGCTATCCGGCCACCTCGTGGTGGGAGACCTGATTAAGGCGCTCGATTCGGGACGCTACGACCTCGACGAAACCGCCGTCATCATCACGCAGACCGGCGGTCAGTGCCGTGCGACAAACTACGTGGCGCTGCTCAAGCGGGCCATGGTGGAGGCGGGCTATGCACAGGTACCGGTCATCTCGCTCGGCATGGGCTCGTCGGTAAACCCCCAGCCGGGCTTCGGCCTGAACTGGGCGAAATTCCTTCCGCTCGCGCTGGCGGCCGTCCTGCTGGGCGACTGCATCTCGAAATTCTACCACTCGGCCGCCGTCCGGGAGATACGCCCCGGAGAGGCGATGCGTCTGCGCGAAGCATATCTCGAAAAGGCGAAAGAGGCCATATCCCGCAATGCGGTGGGTGAGCTCTACGGCCTCGTCGGAGAGGCCGCCCGCAGTTTCGACGCCATCATCGAGGAGAAAACGCTCCCGAAGGTGGGCATCGTCGGGGAGATATATCTGAAATTCAACTCATTCGCCCACAAACGGGTAGTCCGTTGGCTCGTAGAACACGGCGTGGAGGTCGTTCCGCCCGTCCTGACGGATTTCTTCATGGAGGCATTTGTAAACCGTAGCGTGAAGCACCGTACCGGCGTCCAACGTTCTCCCATACCGCTCGCCATGCTGCGGCAAATCTACGGCCTGCTGTGGCGGAAAATGGAGCAGGTGAACCGCGACGCTTCGGCGTTCCGGTACTTCACCCCGTTCCACAACATCTACGAACAGGCCGAACGCGGACGGGAAGTCATCTCCCTTTCAGCGCAGTTCGGCGAGGGATGGCTCCTGCCGGCCGAAATCGTCACTTTCGCCCGCACGGGAGTGAACAACGTCGTCAGCTTGCAGCCTTTCGGCTGCATCGCCAACCACATCGTATCCAAAGGGGTCGAGAAACGGATAAAAACCCTCTACCCGCAGATGCACCTGCTTTCGCTCGACTTCGACAGCGGTGTGAGCGACGTGAACGTCACCAACCGCCTGATGCTCCTCACCGACAACATCCGGTAAACTGCAGCCCATTCCCCCGCACGCCCCGCCGTACCCGTTGCCGACAGGTACGGCGGGGCTGTCCCTTTTACTGATATCGCTCTCTTCCATTCACCGGACGGCAGAAAGAGGAAACAACGGGAAAACAGGGCATTCCTGCCGCCTCAGCCGGCTGCCCCGACCGGAGGGCGACTCCCCCTACCCCATTTCTTCCATCCGCGACACCCTCTCCGAGCATCTGTATCTTCCACCCTTTCTGTGATATTTTTATCATCAAACAAATTTATAATATATCATTTGAAATGAAATATGACATTCGTAACTTGCAAACCGTATCGATACAAAGACAACCTAAATTCCACTTAGCAAACCTTATTCGGTCATGAAACACATCATCCGCCGTATCATTCCCATAGTGCTCCTCCTTGCAGGAACGCTGACGGGATGCAGCAATCCGGCAAATAACGAAACGCATTACGTCCGGCTCAGCGATGCCGCCTGTACCTTCCGCCATACGGACAACATGCCTTTTACGATAGAGGTAATCACTTCACCCGACAATTGGGAAGCACGCTCGTCGGGCAGTTGGCTACAAGCAGAACGGCAGGGAACGGCACTCGTTCTCACCCCCGAAGAGAACCTGACCGGAGCGGAAAGGAGTACGGAAGTGACCGTCACGGCAGGCCAGGCCACGGCACGCATCCGGGTCACACAGTTGGGCGACACCACCCTGCCGATAATATACCGTAAGCTCGACGACCTCCATTCGTCGGCCATCTCGCCCGACGGCAACATCGTGGGCGGATACTACTCCACGGCCGACGACGAAAGCTACTCGAAAATGACGGTGGTCTTCATCGACCTGCGCACGGGCGAACGGACCGAATTCGGCCCCTATCCGGAGAGCCTGATACTGCTACCTCCGTAAGCTGCGTAACGAGCCAGGGCCTGATGTATGTCGTAAACGGGCAGGGAGACATGTTCGCATTCGATATGCACGAACGCAACTATTTCATTCCCGAAGTCGCCGGATACGCCACCATACAGGTCAACAGTTCCAGTGCCGACGGCACCAATGTAGGCAGAAGCAACCGGCAAGGGCGAAACGATGTATGTGCCGCTCATATCCGAAAACGGCACCGTGCGCGAACTGCCCATGACGGAGCTCAACTACCGCAACGAACCGCACAGCATGGGCATTATCGCCCGCGGCATCTCCGCCGACGGCTCGATTGCCTACGGGACGATTTGGGACAACCTCGACTTCGGCATGGTCTATTGGGACAAGGAGGGCAATGTCCATTACGTAGGCGAAGACGTGCGGACAGTCACCACTGTCCAGCGGTCCGACGGTTACGGCGGCACATACGACTACAATATAGTGAACGGTATGATAAGCTGGGCGGGAACCTATCAGCCAGTCCGAGCGGCAATACATCGCAGGCACGTACCGCGAAGAATCAATCTCAGAGAACGGGGAAACAATCAACGAGAGCTATTGGCCGGCGTTCTTCAATACCGAAACTAAGAAAACACACGTTTTCAGCGAGTTCGGAGACGGATGCGGCATGACGGCTACCGACGACGGCATCGGTTTCATCGGCACGCCGAGTGTCTTCACCACCGCCGGAGCGGTAGTCAATATCGAAACGGGCGAACATCTGGGCAGTATCCAGGAATGGGTAATGGACCGATACGGCTTTATCTGCCGGCAGCCGGATTCGTACAATATGTCATTCCTACCGGCGAACCGGGCAGCGAATTCATTCTTTGGGGAATCTCACCCGACTCGACCGTAAGCGAACCCAACTGGTACGTGGCACCCAACCCGGCGAAGTGACGGCACCACTCTGCAACGAATCCGAGGGCAGGCCATGGACGGGTCTGCCCTTGCCGTACAATTTCCCGCCGGACGAAAAACGCTTCCTACGGAACAACCCAACGCTGACCGCCCCTATTTCCGACAGGCCCAACCGCTCCACACGACGGCCCCGGCCGGGAAAAGGCTAACGGTTCACCTCGATATCGGCCAGCAGAGCAGCCTCGCGGCCGCCCCATTTGTCGCGGAATTCGACCATGCCCGCCGAATCGAGATAAGAGGGATGCTTCACCTTGAAAGTGAGGCGCTGGTAATGATGGACATAGACGCCCAATGCCACGCACATGGGACGCAAGCCCTCCTCCCCATGCCCTATGCAATATTGTTTGAGGGTACAGAAATAATCGAAATCGGCCGCCTGTACACGTTCGTCCCACGGGCCTACCCGTTCGATTACCCGGCGCGTAAGCAGGATGCAGGAGCCGGTAAACCCCTCGGCCGTCCGTTCGCCGAACCGCTCCCAGCGACGGCAGCGAACCGTTCGAAATCGGGATACATCAGCCTTTTCATCAACCGCAGCACAGCATACTGTGTCCCGAACAACTTAAGCAGCGGATACTTTACATATTTCCACCGGGTATTGATACGGCGCTGGACAGCCCGCGACTCCATGTCATCATTCGAACAGGGAGGATGGCATCGGCTCCGCTGACGTGCATCGTACGCAACAGATGCTCATCCCATCCTGCCGGCAGCAGCACGTCGTTGTTCAGAAAAACGGGACATTCGTAACGGACGACGGCAATGCTTGATTCTGACAATAAGGGTAGGAGTAGTTGCCGAGGTTTTCAATCACCGTATCGGCATACTCCCGGAAAAATTCGCGCGACCCGTCGGTCGAATTGTTGTCGATAATAATCAGCTCGTAAACATTGCGGGTATTTCGTTTCAGCGTTTCATAAAAAAGCCGATTCATGCCGATTTGATTGTGAACGGCCGTAACAATGCTAATCATTCACGGTGAATCTGAAAATTCGATGCTGCAAAGAATTTTCCTAATACATATTATACGCATAAATTAATGCTCCGAAAAAGCAAAGACACCGTATGAACACGGGATAGATACAAAAGACAACGGCCCGCCTTCAACCACGACAGCCCGGCAATTCGTGCCGGGCTGTCGCCTTACGGGGGCTGAAAAGGGCGCAGGTCACCCGGCCTGCACGCAGATTATCCTGATACTCCGGACGACGGCGGCAGCGGTACCGGTATTCTCGATATTGACGTACCGGTAATCGCTTCCGTCCGGTGCCTCGAAACTGTTGAACTCGGACGTAGTACCCATCCGGTATATTCGTACGTCCCGGAAGAGGTTCCCATACCGACTTCGATAAAGCGGGAGTTATATGCCTCCGTACAATCCACCTCCACGCTCACCACCCGGCCGGGCAGCGCAGCGGTATTCCACAGCATTCCGCCCCGTTTGCCGAACTCCATGTACTTGTCGCTCCCGGATACGGTATATTTCAGTTTCAGAAAGCCGAACTCCACTCCATTCTCCGTGCCGGTCAGCGTCTCCCCGTTCACATAATCCCGTATACCGAGGTCGCCACCGTCCATGGTAAAGGTACGGCTCACGGTATCGCCGCTCCCGAAATGGATATCCTGCACCTTGATGACCCCGGATGCCATTGCGAGTCCGTCCCGCTCCATCCGTACGGCCGCACCCGATTCGGTAGCGACGGTGACCGCCACCCTGCCGTAGTTCCCCGGCAGCAGAGCGAACCAGCAGTCGCCGAGTTCCCCCACCGTTACGGTGCTGCCCGAACAGTCGAGGGTTACGGTACTTTCCGTATCCGCACCGGGAACCAGCGTCCAGCCGCCGCCCGCATCGTCTATCGACACCGTAAAACCGCCGGCCATGGGAACCCCCTCCAGGCTCTCCAGCACGATACGGCTGACGCGTTCATCCGACAGGGCCGCCGGCATATCCTTCGGCGACAGCCGCAGGTAACCCGTATAGTGAGCGAATCGGAACGGAGCCGTATGCACCGTACCCTCCTGCGGTATCTCCGCCTCCACCGGAGCGGCCACCATCAGCACGGCTTCGGTATCGAAAGCATCTGGGGAGTACGCCTGTACGGCGGGAAAGAGCAGCGAATCGTCCGCATCCCCGACGAGCATACCGGCCGGATACAGGGCATAGAGCCGTTGCTGTGAAAACGGCCCGGCATCCGGCGGAACGAGGGCATCCCCCGCAAACAACATATACGAGGCATCGAAACCGCCATCGGCCACCATGTCGAAACGGCTCCACAGCCTGCCGCCGTCGGCCACACGTGCCCCCTCCGCAAAAGCCGCCACCTGGAGCGCATCGCCCTCCGACCACACCACGCGATGGGCTTCCCCGTCGTATTCGTACGCCACCCGCGTACCTTCCCCGTCCGGATAGGCACCCGATACGATACGTACGCCGTTCCGACCGTCATTTCCTTCCCCGGTTCCGGTACATGCCGCCAGAGCCGCAATACCGGCCAGCACACCCACTCGGCATGCCGCCGTCACATAACCATGTTTCATACGCCTTACCATTCCAAATCCGTATCATCCACCCGGAGGTCACCGCCGGCGGCCCCCTCCGCACCATAGGAGAGCGCGATGCCCCCCTCGCACGCCACTCCCACCATCTCCGCGACGGGAGCGGCGTAAATCTCTTTTTCCATCATGCGCAACTTTTCAATTTCCGGCGGTTACACTGCACACCGCCTGACAGTTATACGAATACAAATTTATCAAAATAATATAAAAGGACGCAATAATATCACAATTATATTCCCCAGGTCCTGCCAAAGAGATGCGAAAGACCGCAAATAACATGGAGAGGCCGCACCGCTGCAAATGAAATAAAAGGGCAGCAGGGGCCGTTACTCGTGTATTTTATGGTAATTTTGCACCGTGGTCTGCATCCCGTACGAACGGCAAAAAGGGAAACGGACCTTCATTTGCACGATTATTGAATCCCGGAGAGAACGATATTCGATTAAAAAACAAACGATATGCTCGGTATTAACTGCATAGGCATACTGACATCCGGCGGCGATGCCCCCGGCATGAATGCCGCCATCCGTGCGGTGACCCGTACCGCCCTGTACAACGGCTTCGAGGTCAAGGGCATCTACCACGGATACAGGGGACTCCTGAACGGAGAGATTGAAACGTTCCGCACGGAAAACGTAAGCAACATCATCCAGCTCGGCGGAACCATCCTGAAAACGGCCCGGAGCAAGGAGTTCCAGACCCCCGAAGGACGCCGGCAGGCGTTCGAGAACATGCAGCGCGAACACATCGACGCGCTCGTGGTGATAGGCGGCGACGGTTCGCTGGCCGGAGCGAGGGAGTTCGCGGCCGAATTCAACTTCCCGATTGTGGGCCTTCCCGGAACGATAGACAACGACCTCTCCGGCACGGATACGACGATAGGTTATGACACGGCCCTGAACACCATCATGGAGGCGGTGGACAAGATACGCGACACGGCCATGTCGCACGAACGGCTCTTCTTCATCGAAGTGATGGGACGCAATGCCGGGTTCCTTGCCCTCAACGGCGCGATAGCCACCGGTGCGGAGGCGGCCATCATACCGGAAATCGCCACCGAGGTAGACCAGTTGGCCGAACTCATTCAGAACGGTTTCCGCAAGAGCAAAAGCAGCAGCATCGTACTCGTGGCCGAAAGCGAAGTGACGGGGGGAGCCATGGGGCTCGCCGAACGGGTGAAGCAGGAGTATCCGGAGTACGAGGTGCGCGTCACCATCCTCGGTCACATCCAGCGCGGAGGTTCGCCCACGGCGGCCGACCGGATTCTGGCTACCCGGATGGGCGAAGCGGCGGTGGACGCCATCATCGAGGGACAGCGGAACGTCATGGTAGGCATACAGGACGACAAACTCATCTATGTCCCCTTCTCGAAGGCGATACGCGACGACAAGCCGATAAACCGCGACCTGATACAGACCATCAAAATGCTCTCCATATAAAAGCTGCGGACATGCCCGCAGAAACGAACGCCCCGTACCCGAAAAGTACGGGGCCTCTCATATCCATACGACCGCATGGAAGCACCGGCAACAGGCCGCAGGCGCCCCCCTCTACCCCTCCCAGAGCTGGGACTGCCAGGCGCCCGTTTCGAGCAGACGTCTTTCGAGCATGGCCATCAACTGTTCGTTGCGGATAAGGCCCCAGGTCGGCCCGCAGTGGAACCGCGGCGGAGCCTCTCCGGCGAAACGTTCCACGACCAGGTCGGGCCGCAGCCGGCGCAGGATGCCGATGAAAAGTTCCATATATTCGTCGAGGGTACGGAAGCGGTATCGTTCCGGATGTGCCTTCCAGTCCGCCTCCATGGGGGTATCCCGGAATATCTGGAGCTGGTGGAACTTGACCGTCGTCAGGGGGAGCGCATTGATGGTCTCCGTCTGGGCGGTCATCATCCGTCGGTCTCGCCCGGCAGCCCGAGAATGAAATGCGCCCCGACATGTATTCCGCGTGCGGCGGTCGCCTCCACAGCACGGCGTGCGCAGTCGAAATCGTGCCCCCGGTTCACGGCACGGAGCGTTTCGTCGTAACACGACTCGATGCCGTACTCAACGGCCACGTAACAGGTGCGGGCCAGCTCCGCGAAGTAATCGAGTACCGCATCGTCCACGCAGTCCGGACGTGTCCCCACCACGATACCCGCCACGAGGGGGTTGGCGAGCGCCTCGCCGTACACGGCCCGCAACCGCTCCAGCGGCGCGTATGTGTTTGAAAAGGATTGGAAATAGACGAGGTAGCGTTCAGCCCGACGATACCGGTTGCGGTGAAATTCGATACCTTCTTCTATCTGGCGGGCGACGCTTTTGAAGGGCTGACAATACGAAGGGGTGAAAGCCTCGTTGTTGCAGAAGGTGCAGCCACCCGTTCCCACCCGTCCGTCGCGGTTGGGACACGTAAAGCCGGCATTGACGGCCAGCTTCTGCACACGCCCTCCGAACAGTCTCCGGAAGTAGCCCGAATAGCTGTTGAAAGGCCTCTCGTCACCCCAGGGATATATCATCGTTCTCGATTGAAAAAAGTTCCCGCACGGAGTCCTCCTCACGGGGCCTCACGCCTTCCGAAGCGCCTCGACGAAACCCGGGAAGAGCGACCACAAATGTTCGGTCTGGAGCACAGTTCCTGGCGAGCGCCTCTTTGGAGGGCCTTTCGGCACGTATCTCCTGCAGGTAAGCGTCACTGACGGGATGCTCCCCGGCCAGAAATTCGTCATAATAGGGCCGGAAGCGGCTGCGCAGCCTCACTACCTCGCCATGGGCAGCATGCCCGTCCGCCGGAATTCGCTCCACAGGGTCAAGATTACCTTATCGATATACTTGTCGTTCACGTCGTTGATAATATCGTCGAACGACTCATACTCTTCCATGGCGATGTAGGTATAAGCCAGCGGAATGGTCGCTTCGGTATGGTCTTCGGGGTCTACGTCGAGCAGCATCTCGAAAATGGCGGCGGCCATCTCCCAGTCTCCGGCCAGAAAATGGTCGATGCCGGAACAGTAACCGGTCAGCACGGCGGCCTGTGTCGGCTCATCCTCCCACTCCAGCACGGTCTCCCCCTCTTCGGGAATCATATCCACCAACCGCTGGAACGCATGCAGCCGCGTATTGCAGGCTCCCTCGAAATCGCGTTCGTCCTCCTGCCTCCTCGAACGGGCGAGCTCCGCAGCGAAATCGAAATCATCTCCGTCGGCGGCAGGGAGATAGGCGATAACGTAGCTGTCCTCCCCCGTCGGCCTAAGTACCGGTTTCATCATCTTGACAGACCTTTTGCTGAGAATACGTATGTATCGTTTTGCAGGCGCGAAGATAGCAATAATGCCTGCAAAAAAAGCATATAACGCCGCGCGGACAAAATTTCCGCCCGGAAAACTTCGTCATTTAAATGAAATGTCCTATATTTGCCCCGCATAAAGAGGCCGCAATAGCTCAGTTGGTAGAGCGTTTCACTCGTAATGAAGAGGTCCCGAGTTCAAGTCTCGGTTGCGGCTCCGGACAAAGAGGAACGGCTGCAGGGGAATTTCCCTTGCAGCGTTCCGGTTTCCGGCCGAGCCCCGTCTCCACGAAACGGGATTACCGGTAATTGGAGACGAACAGCTGGGCCTCCCGCACATCATCGGAGCTCTCCACGGTATAAAATATCGTCAGGCAATAATCCAGGTAGGTACCGTGCTTCGGAATGGAAAAAGAGAGGACGCCGCTGTTCCTGTCGAAACTCCACGAATCATCGAAATAGAGATAAAAAAGATAATGGCAGTGGTCGCACTCAATCCGTTCGATGCCCGTTATCTTCTCCCCGACGACACCGTACATCGCCCGGTAGGTCGTATCGTAGGCGAAAAGTTCCGGAGGATTCAGGATGTAAAAGATTTCATCAGACTCGGGGTCGCGCACCAGCGTTTTTATCTCATACTCCACCGTTCCCCGCAGCGTCGGATAATATACCGTGACTTTGACGGTACGTTCGCCCTTTTCGGTAAACCGGAACCTTCCGTTGGGCACATTGGAGGGGAAAGAGAGCAGTTCCGTTTTATTGTCGCCGCTGGCCCACTTCTTCACCTCGACGCCGGCATCCGTCAGCGTCTGACGCAGTTTAAACACCTCCTCCCGGCCGACAATCGGGTCCGCTGGCCGTTCGACGATGTCCTGCGAACCGACATTCAGCTCCTTTTCATACACCCGTTCTCCTCCGAAAACATTGGCGGTAAGCCGAATCTTCTTTCTCCCGGCCGGGTGAAATAGACGAACAGGGAGTTGTCCGTGTACTGGTGCGGCACCGAAACGCCGTCGCTGTCCGCTATCTCCCAACCCTCTATGGATATGAAAGGATTCGGGCCGGAGCTCAAGGCCCTCGCATCTTCGTTCAGACGGAGCCGAACGAGCTGGTTCAAACCGACCGATTCATACTCCGCCTCCACGATATCGCGCAGGTCCAGGGCGGCGTCGTTGGGATGACTGAAAATGATATTCACTATCTCGCACAACCGCTCCTTTTCATCGTCAGTCATGTCCGTCCTGCCGGTCACGATGCGCCTCATCTCTACCTGCCAGGAGTCCCATCCTCCGCTCTCGTGAAAACCGTGCTGGATGTCGCCCATCGAAAATCCGTTCTTCAGCAGACATTCGACCACGCGGGTATATTTATTTTTCTCCCCTCTGTTATTAGGGTCGGTATACTCCGGAAAGAAGGACTTCATGTAGCA
>ENA-OUNI01000217-OUNI01000217.1-human-gut-metagenome-genome-assembly--contig:-NODE-217-length-26242-cov-8.066169_pt1 | contig 26242 bp, 23 predicted proteins | sample MGYA00242499_ERZ504580 | MGnify/ENA primary metagenome ERZ504580 (study PRJEB26092, sample SAMD00036315) | human gut metagenome | host: Homo sapiens | study: EMG produced TPA metagenomics assembly of... | reverse complement strand
CCGAAATGGACTGAAAAAATCAAACAGCGAAGGGGGAGATGCCTGCGGGTATCTCCTTTTTGTTTTCCCATCCGACAGAAAGAGATGTTTTTTTCTGTGCTTCGGGGCTATACTTCTTGTGAAAACGAATTTCATCAGCAAGGAGCGGGCAAATGAGTATTTGGGAAAAACTTGGCTTTGGCGGGTACAAGGGCTTTTCGCACGAGTCGGATCAGCTGCTGCGCAGTGCGGTGGAGCTTGCCGGGAACCTTGGCTGCGAAAAAGCCGATACCGGCCATCTGCTGCTGGCGATCCTGCAGCAGGATCACGGGGCGGCAGCACGGTTTCTGGAGGGCAAGCAGATCCGGGAACCGGAGGTGCGCCGTCAGCTGGCCGAGAGCCGCCGCGCACCGGCTTTGCATCTGGATCGCTACGCTCTTGCGCCGGACCTCAAGCGCACCATGGATTACGCCATCATCGGGGCACAGAACGCGCACCTGAACCGGGCCGAGCCGGAACATCTGCTCTGCGCCATGCTGGAGGATGACGGCTGCACAGCAGGCATCCTGCTGGCATCCATGGGCGTGCAGCTCACAGATGCCGTGCGGGAATGCCGCCAGCTGTCCGGGCAGTTCGTACTGCCGTATCAGATGCGGACCACGGTCAGTGCGCCGCGCGGCAGCCGCGCCAGTGATAAGTACTGCCGGGATCTGACCCGCCGTGCTGCGGAACGGGAACTGGACCCGGTGTTCTGCCGGGAAGCAGAGCTGGACCGCATGGTGGAGATCTTATGCCGCCGTCAGAAGAACAACCCCTGCCTTGTGGGGGAGCCGGGCGTGGGCAAGACCGCTCTTGCCGAAGGACTGGCCCAGCGCATTGCCACGGATCGTGTGCCCCGTGCGCTCAAGGGCCGCCGTCTGCTGGCACTGGATATGGCCAGCCTTGTGGCGGGCACCAAATACCGCGGTGACTTTGAGGAGCGGTTCAAGAACCTGCTGGAAGAGCTGGTGCGGGACGGCAGCTCCATCCTGTTCGTAGACGAGTTCCACACCATCGTGGGTGCCGGTGCAGCGGAGGGGGCCATCGATGCTGCCAGCATCTTAAAACCGGTGCTGGCCCGGGGCGAGATACAAATTATCGGCGCTACCACTACCGAAGAGTTCCGCACCCACATCCAGAAGGATGCCGCACTGGAACGCCGTTTCGGCAAGGTGCAGGTAGAGGAGCCTACGCCTGCGCAGGCGCTGGATATCCTCAACGGGCTTGCGCCGCGCTATGAGTGCTACCACAATGTCTGCCTTCCGCCGGAGCGCTGCAGGCTGCGGTGGAGCTTTCGGTGCGGTATCTGCCGGGGCGCTTTCTGCCGGATAAGGCCATCGACCTTGTGGACGAAGCCTGTGCGGCGGCACGCATCCGGGCCGAGCAGGCAAAGCAGTCAAAGCCCACGCTGATGCCGGACGATATCGCCCATGTGGTGGCGCAGGCCAGCGGTGTGCCGGTGGAGCGGTAGGTGAGCAGGAGCGGGAACGACTGGACAAGCTGGAAGAACGTCTCAACGCCGAGATCGTGGGCCAGAGCCGGGCTGTGGCTGCGGTGGCAGGTGCCATCCGGCGCAGCCGCACCGGTCTTGGCGAGCCGGGCCGGCCCATGGGTGCCATGCTGTTTCTTGGCCCCACGGGAGTGGGCAAAACGGCTCTTGCCCGGGCGCTGGCGGTCAGCTGGTTCGGCAGCGAAAAAGCCCTGCTCAAATTTGATATGTCGGAGTATCAGGAGCAGCACACCGCTGCCCGGCTGCTGGGTGCGCCGCCGGGCTATCTGGGCCATGACGAGGGCGGACAGCTGACCGAAGCAGTGCGCCGCCGCCCTTACAGTGTGGTGCTGTTTGACGAGATCGAAAAGGCACACCCGGACATTCAGAACATCCTTTTGCAGATACTGGAAGATGGCCAGCTGACCGATGCCATGGGCCGCAAGGCGGATTTTCGCAACACCATCGTACTGCTCACCTCAAACCTCGGCGCACGTTTTTTGGCGGGTCAGAGCACGCCGCTGGGCTTTGCGGCGGGCAGCGAAGCCGTATTTGAAAAGCAGTCTGCGCAGGCCATTGAGGAGGCAAAAAAGTGGTTCCGGCCAGAGCTGGCAGGCCGTCTGGACGAGATGATCGTATTCCGTCCGCTGGCCGACGACAGCCTGTGCGCCATTGCCGAAAAAATGCTGTGCCAGCTGGAGCAGCGTGCCGCCCGCAGCGGCTACCAGCTGCATCACACACCGCGGGTAGGGCAGGCGCTGGCAGCAAAGGCCCGCTCTGCCTACGGGGCCAGAGAACTGCGCCGCGCAGTGGACAGGGCAGTGGAGCAGGCACTTGCGGATCAGATCGCATCCGGCACGGCCTGCGTGGGCCAGCACTGGACAGCGGACTGCTCGGCGGATGGTGCTATCGTCCTGCGGGAGGACGAAACCGCAACACTGTAAAGCATCTGAAGCTCAAAAGGACCGCCCTGAGTTACAAGACCCGGGGCGGTATTTTTTGTCTGCAGGGGGGAGCGGAGCCATCCGCTCCTTTTTTGTGCGTACGGGGCAGGGACATTGTGAGATTGGCTCTTGCATCCTTTTGGTTTTCTGTTATCATAGAAGCAACAGAATTGCAGGAGGAAGTCCATGCGCACATTATTTCTTTTGAATCCAACTGCCGGTAAGGCCGATTGCACCCGTACGCTGCCGCAGCAGATCAATACTGCCGCCGCGCGTGCAGGCTTGCGCCGGAAGAATATACCATTCAGGTCACAAATCACGCCGGTCATGCCCGGGAGCTGGCCAATGCCGCTGCGCAGCAGGCCCGGCAGAGCGGGGAAGAACTGCGGGTCTTCACTGCCGGCGGCGACGGCACCTTCAACGAAGCGCTCACCGGGATCTATGGCTATGCAAATGCAGCCGTGGGCTGTCTGCCCTTTGGCAGCGGCAACGATTTTCTGCGCACCTTTGGTACAAAGGAAGAGTTTCTGAATCTGGATGCCCAGCTGGCCGGTGGGCCGGTGAGCATCGATCTGATGCAGACCAGCCTTGGCCTTTCGGCCACCATCTGCGCTGCCGGTCTGGATGCGCAGGTTGCCTACGGCATCCCGAAGTTCCGGCGCATCCCGCTGTGCGGCGGCGAGATGGCCTATGTGCTTTCCATTGTGGAACAGCTGTGCGGACGACATCGGCCGCAGGTGGAGTACACCATCGATGGTGAAACGCTGGATGTGGACTGCCTGATGTGTGCCATCTGCAATGGCCGCACCTATGGCGGCGGTTTCTGTGCAGCGCCGGAAGCACAGCCCGACGATGGCTGGCTGGATGTATATATCATCCGCAAGGTGAGCCGCGTGACCATTGCAAAGCTGCTGGGAATGTACAAGAGCGGCAAGCACTTCCAGAACGGTCAGCTCGTCAGGGCTGCAGAGCCGTACTTCATTTACCGCCGCGCAAAGCAGGTGAGCCTGCGCGCTGCGGATGGCCGCGGGCCGATCGTTGCCACGGCAGACGGTGAATGCGCACCCAAGGAGCAGATCACTGTACAGGTACAGCCGCTGGCAGGGCGCATCCTTCTGCCAAAGCCTGCTTTTGAGCGCTTTGCAGCGCAGAGGACGGCACAGAGTGCAGACCGAACATGAAAAACCAGAAGAAGAGACAGCTTTTTTGTCCAAGAAGAAAGCTGTCTCTTTTTCGCTGTACGGCTGATTTTTTCATCTGTCATAAATTCTTAACAAAAAGAAGCAAAAAAGGTCTTGATTTTTCGGGTCAAGATGAGTACAATACACTTAGCACTCAGAGAAATGGAGTGCTAAAGAACCAAAGGGCCGACACGAGACCCTTTGGACACAGCAAAGTTTTAAATTATATTTTTACTATAGGAGGGCAAGAACTATGAAGATCATTCCTCTTGCAGACCGTGTTGTCATTAAGGCTGTTGAGGTTGAGGAGACCACCAAGGGCGGTCTGATCCTGACCGGCAGTGCTAAGGAAAAGCCCCAGGTGGCTGAGGTCATCGCTGTCGGCCCCGGCGGCGTTGTGGACGGCAAGGAAGTCAAGATGACTGTGAAGGTCGGCGACAAGGTCCTCACCAGCAAGTACTCCGGTACCGAGGTCAAGGTGGACGGCGAAGAGTGCACCATCGTCCGTCAGGGCGATATCCTGGCAGTCGTTGAGGACTGAGCAGTTTCCCCTCTGATATTTGAAAATTGAGCTTTAAAGGAGCGATTTGATTATGGCTAAGCAGATCAAGCAGGGCGAGGATGCCCGCAAGGCACTGTGTGCCGGTATCGATACCCTGGCAAACACCGTTAAGATCACCCTGGGCCCCAAGGGCCGCAATGTGGTGCTGGGCAAAAAGTTCGGTGCACCGGTCATCACCAACGATGGCGTGACCATTGCCAAGGAGATCGAGCTGAAGGACGAGTTCGAGAACATGGGCGCACAGCTGGTGCGTGAAGTCGCTACCAAGACCAACGACGCAGCAGGCGACGGCACCACCACCGCAACCGTTCTGGCACAGGCCATGGTCACCGAGGGCATGAAGAATGTCACCGCCGGTGCAAACCCCATGGATATCCGCCGTGGCATGAGCAAGGCTGTTGCCAAGCTGTTGAGACCATCAAGCTCACAGCCAGAAGGTGAAGGACAGCAACGATATCGCCCGCGTCGGCACTATTTCTGCAGGCGACCCCGAGATCGGCCGTCTGATCGCCGAGGCTATGGAGAAGGTCACCTCCGATGGTGTTATCACCATTGAGGAGAACAAGACCACCGCTGAGACCTACAACGAGATCGTGGAAGGCATGCAGTTCGACCGCGGCTACCTCACCCCGTATATGGTCACCGATACCGACAAGATGGTGGCTGATCTGGACAACGCCGCTATCCTGATCACCGATAAGAAGATCAGCGTGATTCAGGATCTGGTCCCTCTGCTGGAGCAGGTGATGCAGAACGGTCTGAAACTGCTGATCGTGGCTGAGGACATTGAGGGCGAGGCTCTGTCCACTCTGATCGTCAACCGTCTGCGCGGCACCCTGAACGTCTGCGCTGTCAAGGCTCCCGGCTTTGGCGACCGCCGTAAGGAAATGCTGCAGGATATCGCAACCCTGACCGGCGGCACCGTGGTCTCCTCCGATCTGGGCTATGAGCTGAAGGATGCTACCGTCCAGATGCTGGGCCATGCCCGTCAGGTGAAGGTCTCCAAGGAGAACACCACCATCGTTGGCGGTGCAGGCGATAAGGATGCCATCGCAGCCCGCATCGCTCAGATCCGCAGCCAGATCGAGGCCGCTACCAGCGATTTCGACCGTGAAAAGCTGCAGGAGCGTCTGGCAAAGCTGGCTGGCGGCGTGGCCGTCATCAAGGTCGGCGCTGCTACCGAAGTTGAGATGAAGGACAAGAAGCTGCGCATCGAGGATGCTCTGAACGCAACCAAGGCTGCTGTTCAGGAAGGCGTTGTTGCCGGCGGCGGCACTGCTCCTATCAATGCGATCCCCGCTGTGCGCGAGCTGTGCGACACGCTGGAAGGTGACGAGCGCACCGGTGCCAAGATCGTTCTGAAGGCTCTGGAAGCTCCTCTGCGCCAGATCGCTAAGAATGCCGGTCTGGAAGGCAGTGTCATCATCGACAAGATCATCTCTGCCAACAAGCCCAACTATGGCTTTGATGCTCAGAACGAGGTCTTTGTGGACGATATGATCGCTGCTGGCATCGTTGACCCCACCAAGGTCACCCGTTCCGCTCTGGAGAACGCAGCCTCCGTCGCTGAGATGGTGCTGACCACCGAAAGCCTGGTCGCTGATCTGACGGAACCCCCTGCTGCGCCCGCTGCTGCAGGCGGTGACATGGGCGGTATGGGCGGCATGTACTAATAACTGCCTAAAAACCGCATGAATCCTTGATTTTTGGAGCGCGCAAAAGCGGATTTACGCCAAACTTACGCCACTTACGCCAAAAATCAAAGCGCATGATAGGGTAACAAAATCGGCACTCGCTGAAAAGCGGGTGCGATTTTGTGTCACGAAAAGCTGATGGATGCTGCACGCTACACACCGTCAGCTTTTTCGTTTACAGGGGAAAAAGTGGGTGGTATAATAGAAATAGAGTTTTGTAAGAGTGCTTTCATAGTCAAGGCTATAAAAAATACGGATAAGCATAAAGCCGGTGGATGATATGAAAATTCTGGATAACATCACCAATACCGTTCGAGATGATTTACGGGTCGAGATCAAAAAAGGTAGCAGGGTGTCTATTGCGGCAGCCTGCTTTTCGATGTATGCCTATAAAGAGCTAAAGAAGCAGCTGGAAACCATAGACGAGTTTGAATTTATCTTTACATCCCCCACGTTTGTGAAAGAAAAGGCTGAAAAGCAGAAGCGGGAGTTCTACATTCCCCGCATTTCTCGTGAAACGAGCCTTTACGGTACAGAGTTTGAAATCAAACTGCGCAATGAGATGACCCAGAGAGCCATCGCAAAGGAGTGTGCAGACTGGATCAGAAGGAAGGCTACGTTCAAATCGAACACCACCGGTGAAAATATGGCTGGCTTTATGACTGTGGATTCCGGCGCAGCACAGACCGCTTATATGCCGATTGGCGGCTTTACAACGGTCGATATTGGCTGTGAACGCGGAAATAACAGCTACAACATGGTCAACTGTATGGAGGCTCCGTTTGCACAGCAGTACATGAAGTTGTTCGATTCTCTTTGGAACGACCGGGACAAAATGCAGGATGTCACAGATGTGGTTCTGGAAAGTATCAGCACGGCTTATGCAGAAAATTCCCCGGAGTTCATCTACTTTATGACGCTGTATCATGTGTTCAGCGAGTTTTTGGACGACATCTCAGAAGATGAACTGCCGAATGAGGCAACCGGCTTTAAGCAGAGCAAAATCTGGAGTCTGCTGTACGACTTCCAGAAGGATGCGGTGCTTGCCATCATCAATAAGCTGGAAAAGTACAACGGCTGCATCCTTGCGGACAGTGTTGGCCTTGGCAAGACCTTTACCGCACTGGCAGTCGTAAAGTATTATGAGAATCGAAACAAGTCGGTTCTGGTGCTGTGTCCCAAAAAGCTGGCGGAAAACTGGAATACCTATAAGGACAACTATGTGAACAACCCGATTGCATCGGATCGGCTGAACTATGACGTCCTGTTCCACACAGACCTGTCCAGAAGCAGCGGAAAATCGAATGGCCTCGATCTGGATCGCCTGAACTGGGGCAACTACGATCTGGTCGTCATTGATGAATCGCACAACTTCCGCAACGGCATCGGTACGCACAGCAAGACGCAGGACAACCGTTACCAGCGGCTGATGGACAAGGTGATCCGTGCCGGAGTTAAGACCAAGGTGCTGATGCTTTCGGCAACACCTGTCAACAACCGCTTTGTTGACTTGAAAAATCAGTTGGCTCTTGCCTATGAGGGAAACTCCGAATATCTGGATGAAAGGCTGAACACCTCAAAGAGCATTGAAGACATCTTTAAGCAGGCGCAGAAAGCTTTAACGCATGGAGTAAGCTGAAACCAGAAGAGAGAACCACGGATGCGCTGCTGCGGACGTTGGATTTCGACTTCTTCGAGCTACTGGACAGTGTTACCATCGCACGTTCTCGGAAGCATATCGAGAAGTACTACAACACCAACGCTATCGGAAAGTTCCCGGAGCGGTTGAAGCCGATTTCTGTCCGTCCATGCCTGACAGACCTGAATAATGCTATCAACTACAATGAGATTTACGAGCAGCTGATACAGTTGAGCTTGTGCGTCTATATGCCCTCCAACTATATCTTCGCAAGTAAGATCCAGAAGTATCAGGAGCTGACGCACAATAAGGGTGAGAATCTGACCCAGAGAGGCCGTGAGCAGGGCATTTGCAGCTGATGAGTATTAAACCTGCTGAAGCGGCTGGAAAGCTCTGTATGCTCGTTCCAGCTGACCCTGATGCGCATCAAGAAACTGATTGATGGTACGATTCAGTCCATTGACCAGTTTGAACGCTCCGGCCACGCTGATCTGGATATATACGACATGGCCGGAGACGATTTTGACATGGACGATGAAAACACTGACTTTTTCACCGTCGGCAAAAAAGTCAAAATCGACCTTGCGGATATGGACTGGAAGAGCTGGCGTACGGAGCTTCGGAAAGATGCAGAAATTCTGGAGCTGTTGACCTTTATGGTGGCAGATATCACGCCGCAGCATGACACAAAGCTGCAAGAACTGTTCAAGCTGCTGTCTGAAAAAATTGAGCACCCGATCAATGCCGACAACAGAAAAGTGCTGATTTTCTCTGCATTTTCGGATACGGCAGAGTACCTCTTTGACAATGTGAGTACATTCGTAAAGCAGAAGTATGGGCTAGATACCGCTGTCATTACCGGATCGATTGATGGGCGAACCACGATCAAGGGCTTCAAGGCAACACTCAACAATGTACTGACCTGTTTTTCTCCGCTCTCCAAAGACCGGGATGTTCTGATGCCCGGTAGTACCACGGAGATTGATGTGCTGATTGCGACAGACTGCATTTCTGAAGGTCAGAACTTGCAGGACTGCGATTATCTGATCAACTATGACATTCACTGGAACCCGGTACGCATTATCCAGCGTTTTGGACGAATCGACCGTATCGGCAGCAAAAACCAGTACATCCAGCTTGTGAATTTTTGGCCTGATCTGACGCTGGACGACTACATCAACCTGAAATCCCGCGTGGAAACCCGCATGAAAATCACCGTTATGACCTCTACTGGAGATGACGACCTTATCAACCCGAAGAAAAGGGCGATTTGGAGTACCGCAAGGCACAGCTGAAACGCTTGCAGGAAGAGGTCGTTGACATCGAAGATATGTCGGACGGCATCTCCATTATGGATCTGGGCCTGAACGAGTTCCGGCTCGACCTGCTGGATTACATCAAACACAATGGTGATCTGGACAAGAAGCCCCGTGGACTTCATGCGGTGGTTCCGGCTACGGATGAACTGCCGGAGGGTGTGATCTTCGTGCTGAAAAACATCAATAACAGCGTCAATGTGGACAATCGGAACCGCATCCATCCGTTCTACATGGTTTACATCGGCATGGATGGGCAGATCATCTGCGACTACCTGAACCCCAAAAAGATGTTGGACGATATCCGGCTGCTGTGCCGTGGAAAGACTGAGCCAATCAAAGAGGTGTATGAACGCTTCAACCGGGAAACAGACGATGGAAAGGACATGGCAGAAATGTCCGAATTGCTGAGCGAAGCCATTGATTCAATCATTGATATTAAGGAAGAAAGCGATATCGACAGCCTGTTCTCTGTGGGCGGAACAACAGCATTACTCAGTCAGGTGTCTGGGCTGGATGATTTTGAGTTGATTTGCTTTCTTGTTGTAAAATGAACGCACAGAGGTGAAAAAACGTGCTGGGCTTGCCTGTATCTACCGAGTTTAATAAACGCATCCCTAAGCAGAAGTTCTATGAGAACATTGCCGTTACCCCGGCTATGAAGAGAGCCTTTGTCGAGCAGATCAGGATCATCTACTGGCGCAATAAGATTGCGACTACCACCCTGAATCTGGCGGCTGGGGAGCAGGTGACGGAGATCGAGGTGGTCGAGGTGCGGCTGTCTGCCCCGGAGCTGGACGAGAGTGTGCTGCGCCAGATCGACCGGGAAATTCCGTATCACATCCTCTTTTTGCTGGAATACGAGGGCAAGTATCGTGCTGTCATCGGCTACAAGGAGGCTGCGGCGGGCAAGACAGCCTTTAAGGTTGATCGCTATTATTCTACGGACTGGCTGGACGAGGACGACCTTCCGGTGCATCTGGAAGGACTTACGCTGGATGCTGTATACGAAAACTTTGTCCGTCAGATCGCAGGTGATGTGCTTGGCACAGGAGAAAGCACATCGCTGAAAGACAGCGTAGAGCAGCAGAAGCAACGAGAACAGATGGAAAAACAGATTGCGGCACTGGAAGCTAAAATCCGTAAGGAAAAGCAACCGAAGAAGAAATTTGAACTGGTACAAGAACTTAAAAAAATCAAGAAGCAGGAGACCTAATTGTGAGAAAAAGCATTTTTGATATCGTAAAAGACAATACCAATCTGGCAAATGATGTACTGCGATTGGATTCAATGTTTCTTAAAGAAGAAATTCTCAGAGTTAATCGTGGCATACCATATACGTTGAAAGATTATGTCGAAGATTACTGCTTTGAAACGTGGAAATATAGAAATCACTGTTTGGATGTCGACGATTTCCTTAGAACCGTAAATTACAATAATTTGAAACGGTCAGCGACAATCAATGCAGAAGATATCTTTACATTGATTGAGATTATTTATAATTTTTGGAATCTTGCATTTGGCGACTTAGAAAAAGGAACGAATGGCTTGTTATGGAGTGGGAACTTTTTTCATTTGCAAGATGTGATGGATGACATTTTGAGACAGTATAACTATACTGCTTATATTCCAGAAGATGATGAGTGTGTCTTGGTTATTGAAGATAAACCAGAGGTGACGGCTACTGCGAGATTGTTCCAGAGACACTTGCACTCGATATTATTCGATATAATCACAGATTGCTAAAGGGCAACATAAATGCAAAAAAGTCAATTTTGCTTAAACTAGCAAGCGAACTTGAACCGAGAAGAAAAGAACTGCAAGAGTTAGATAAAGACCTGACATCGAACATCTTTTTCATGTTAAATAACATGAATATTCGACATAATAATCAAAATATAAATGAGCCTTCAAAATATAAGAAATATGTTGCTGAGATAGACAATCAGCATCTGGAAGACTGGTATGATGAACTATACCAAATGATGTTGCTTGCGCTTTTGCTATTGGACAATATTGAACGTCAAAAATCTATTGATGAACTAAAAGAGAAAGTGGCAGGAAAATAAAATGGAAACTCTAAAAATGCACAGCCTTGACGGAGTACAGCGTAACATTGAGCTGATTGGCAAGCTATTCCCCAATGCAATTACCGAGGTGAAACGCAACGGCAAAGTAGAACACGCCATTGATTTTGACGTTCTGCGGCAGGAGCTTTCCGACTCCATTGTAGAGGGCAGGGAGGAACGCTATCAGTTACTTGGCCGGATAAGAAAAAGGCGATGTTGGCGGCCAATGCGCCCATCACGGCAACCCTGCGCCCGGTGGTGACTGATAGTGTTGGTAAGGACGGTACACCCGGCGGTTTTGACAGCGAAAACCTCTATATCGAGGGCGATAATCTGGAAGTGCTGAAGCTCTTGCAGGAAACCTATCTGGCAAGGTCAAGATGATCTACATTGACCCTCCCTATAATACAGGCAATGACTTTGTCTATGAGGATGATTTTGCACAGAGCACCGAGGATTACATGGGAAACAGCGGCCAGTACGATGAAGAAGGCAACCGCATGGTGACAAACACCGAAAGCAACGGCCGCTTCCATACGGATTGGCTCAATATGATTTATCCTCGGCTTAAATTGGCAAAAAGTTATCTAACTAATGATGGTGTTATATTTATTTCTATTGACGATGGTGAAGTAGAAAAATCTCAAAAAATTATGTGATGAGATTTTTGGTACAGACAATTACATCAATACAATATGCTTGAAATTAAAAAATATCGCTGGAGCATCTGGTGGTGGTGAAGACAAAAGATTAAAGAAAAACATGGAATATATTCTTGTTTACGCAAAAAATTATCGAGAATTAGTTCCATTCAAAAATGTATATCAATATACGCCAATCTCCAAAATGGTAGAAGAATATCGAAATGCAGGCATAAGCTGGAAATACACAACGGCACTTGTAAATCCCGGAGAGAAAATTTATGTTGGGTCGACTTTTGATGGTGACGGATTAGAAATCAAGATTTATAAGCGTATCGGATTTATAATAAAATCTGTTGGGCAAATTATGAAAGAAGAAAACTTAACAGAAAAGGAAGTATATGATAGATACGCATATTGCATTTATCAAACAGCAATGCCGCAGAGTTCAATTCGTCCGAGAGTTATGGAAAAAGTAAGACAAATCGGCATTGAAAGCGATTTGTATTCAATAGAATATGTTCCGAAAACTGGCAGAAATAAAGGAAACACTTATGAGCAGTTTTACAAAGGAGAAAACTTCCGTCTTTTTGCTTGGCTGAAAGATGTCGCTGAGGAAATCAACGGTATTCTATATAAAAAGGATTTGCAAGGTACACTATGGGATTTTGTTGGTGAGACAAAAAATCTTACAAAAGAGGGTGATGTTCCATTTCCTAATGGGAAAAAGCCTGTTAGATTGTTGAAGCAGATGTTAACTATGTTGACCTCTGGAAATGATTATGTCCTTGATTTTTTCTCTGGTTCTTCTACTACTGCCCATGCTGTAATGCAGTTGAACGCCGAAGATGACGGACACCGCAAGTTCATCATGGTGCAGCTGCCCGAAAAAACAGATGAAAAGAGCGAAGCCTACAAGGCAGGCTACAAGAACATCTGCGAAATTGGCAAAGAGCGTATCCGCCGTGCGGGTCGAAAAATTAAGGAAGATGCTGGGCTAACCGCTCCGGCTGATTTGGATATTGGTTTCCGCTGCCTGCGTCTAGATGAAAGCAACATGAAGCCGGTTTACTACACGCCGGAGGAGACCCAGCAGCAGGATCTGTTCTCTCTGGTGGACAACGTTAAATCTGACCGCACCCCGGAAGATCTGCTGTTTCAGGTCATGCTGGATTTGGGTGTGCTGCTGTCCAGTCCCATTGAGGTAAAAGAGATCGCAGGCAAAAAGGTGTTCAACGTGGCAGACGGCTTCTTGCTGGCCTGCTTCGACCATGATGTGACGGAGGAGACTGTCAAGGCCATTGCCCAGATGAAGCCCTACTATGCCGTGTTCCGTGACAGCTCCATGGCAAACGACAGCGTTGCAACAAACTTTGACCAGATTTTTGAAACGTATAGCCCGGAAACGGTAAGGAAGGTGCTGTGATGGATTTTAATGGTATTAACTTACCTGATTTAACCCCAAGAATAGATACCTCGTTTATTGATGAAATGAATAGGCGAAATCAGGAAGTGATTGATAGCATTACGCCACTGAACGAGATTCTTGCAGAGGAAATAAAACCAATACTTGAAGGAAATCAGAAAGTGGTAGAGGGACTTAATGATAACTATTCAAAACTTAACGATTTGTACCTGTTGAAAGAGAAAGAGCTGGAAGAAAGCAAACAGGAAGCTGAAAAAGCAAAAAAGTATAATACAAAGATGCTGATTATTGCCCTTGTTTCTGCGGGTATTGCGTTAGCTTCGCTTGTTGCTACTATCCTTATTGCTGTTCTTTAATGGTGAAAATGTGATATGGATGATAAAAAGAAAAAAGAACTTGCTGTTCGCAGTTCAGCGGCAGAATATTTGACCTTTGTGGCTTCTACGGGTGAGAGCGATGCAGCTATGAAATGCGCTATGAGGATGAAAACATCTGGCTGACGCAGAAGATGATGGCGGCACTGTATGATGTGGATGTGCGCACGGTCAACGAGCATATCAAAAAAATCTATGCGGATGGCGAACTGACCGAGCAAGCAACTATCCGGAAATTCCGGATAGTTCAGACCGAGGGCACTCGTCAGGTCAATCGGGAACTGACGCATTATAATTTGCAGATGATTATTGCCGTGGGCTTCAAGGTGAACAATCAGCGCGCCGTGCAGTTCCGCAAATGGGCGGGCCGGATTGTGAAAGACCATACGATTCAGGGCTGGACAATGGATGTTGACCGCCTGAAAAAAGGTCACATGTTTACGGATGAATATTTCGAGCGGCAGTTGCAGCAGATTCGGGAAATTCGCCTGTCGGAGCGCAAGTTCTATCAGAAAGTGACGGATTTATACGCAACAGCGTTTGATTACGACAAGGACGCCAAGACGACCCGCCTGTTCTTCCAGACGGTTCAGAATAAGATGCACTATGCTGTGCATCGCCACACGGCGGCAGAACTGATTGTGGAGCGTGCCGATGCCAACAAGGAGCACATGGGGCTTACCACATGGGAAAATGCGCCGGATGGGAAAATCCTGAAAGCGGATGTGACAGTAGCCAAAAACTACCTGAGCAAAGAGGAAATGAATTATCTGGAACGCATCGTGTCGCTCTATCTGGATTATGCCGAGCTGCAGGCCGAGCGCAAGATCCCCATGAGCATGGAGGACTGGGCAAAGCGGCTGGACGGTTTTCTGGAGTTCAACGGCAATGAACTGCTGACAGGCCCCGGTAAAATCAGCGCAGAACAGGCCAAACTCCACGCAGAAACCGAATACGAAAAGTATCGTGTCATTCAGGATCGCCTGTATGAGAGCGATTTTGACCGGTTCCTGATGCTGGAGCAGGAGGTAAACCACAAAGATGAAGTTTAGTTTTAAGATTCAGCAGTACCAGACCGATGCTGTGGATGCGGTGGCACGGGTCTTTCAGGGTCAGCCCTACAATGCAGGCGTGTCGTACCTGCGGGATATGGGAAACCTGTCTGCACAGCCGCAGCAGTTGAGCCTTGTTTCCAGTGGGGACGATGCAACACAGGTGGAATTGCAGGATTTAATCAACGATTCCGGCTTTAAGAACGAAGCACTCCAACTGACCGACCAGGAGCTGCTTCAGAATATCCGCACATTGCAGGCAGAAGCAAACATCCATCAGTCGGACAAGTTGGTGGCACCGCTGGGCAGGTGTTCTCTGGATATTGAGATGGAAACCGGCACAGGCAAGACCTATGTTTACATCAAGACCATGTTCGAGCTGAACAAGCGGTATGGTTGGAGCAAATTTATCGTTGTTGTGCCGAGTATCGCCATCCGTGAAGGCGTAAAGAAGTCCTTTGAGATCACTGCCGATCACTTTATGGAGTGCTACGGCAAAAAGGCACGGTTCTTTATCTACAACAGCAGCAATCTGAATCAGTTGGATTCCTTTTCCAGCAATTCCGGCATCAATGTCATGATCATCAACACGCAGGCGTTTGCCGCCTCCATGAACGAGGACAAGAACGTGGAAGGCCGCAAGGGAGATGCTGCGGCGCGTATTATCTACACCAAGCGGGACGAGTTCGGTTCCCGCCGCCCGATTGATGTGATTGCCGCCAACCGCCCGATCCTGATTCTGGACGAACCGCAGAAGATGGGCAAAGAGGACTCTGCCACTCAGAAAGCCCTGAAAAAGTTCAATCCACTTTTCACACTGAATTACTCTGCTACCCACGCCAAGCAGCATAATCTGATTTACGTTCTGGATGCGCTGGACGCTTACAATAAGCGACTGGTCAAGAAAATCGAAGTCAAAGGCTTTGAGGTCAAAAATCTGCGTGGTACGGACAAGTATCTGTATCTGGAAAGCATCATCATCTCCCCGAAGAATCCGCCACGGGCAAAAGTGGAGATGGAGGTCAGCTACCAGAACGGCACGAAGCGAGAGTTCCATATGCTGGATGTGGGCGATAATCTCTATTATAAATCCGGGGAAATGGAGCAGTACAAGGGCTTCGTAGTGTCGGAAATCGACCCGATCACGGGCGTTGTGACCTTTACGAACGGAGACACCATCCGCAAAGGTGATGTTACCGGCGACGTTTCCGAAAACGATATGCGCCGGGTACAGATTCATGAAACAATCCTTTCGCACTTTGAAAAAGAGCAGGAACTTTTCAAACTGGGCATCAAGACACTTTCGCTGTTCTTCATCGACGAAGTGGCAAAATACCGCCAGTACGATGAAGACGGAAACGAGCTGCTGGGCGAGTACGGCAAGATTTTTGAACAGGAGTATCTTTCGGTTCTGAATGAGTATCGCACCCTGTTCGACCCTGCTTATACAGCCTATCTGGATTCAACCGATGTGCATGATGTCCACAAGGGCTATTTTAGCATCGACAAGAAAGGTCACAGCGTCAACAGTTCGGTCAAGCGTGGCTCAGATATGTCGGATGACATTTCTGCCTATGACCTGATCCTGAAAAATAAGGAACGTCTGCTGTCCTTTGAAGAGCCGACCCGGTTCATCTTCTCCCACTCTGCCCTGCGGGAAGGCTGGGATAACCCGAATGTGTTCCAAATCTGCACCCTGAAGCACAGCGACAGCACCACGCAGAAGCGGCAGGAAGTAGGCCGTGGTCTGCGTCTGTGCGTGAATAAGGACGGAAACCGCATGGATGCGGAAGTACTGGGAGATAAGGTGCAGGATATCAACGTCCTGACCGTTATTGCCAGCGAGAGCTATGCAGGATTTGTAGACGGACTGCAAAAGCAGACCGAAGCAGTGCTGTATGACCGCCCACGCAAGGCAGACATTGCATATTTTACCGGCAAGACCATCAGGCTGGATGGCAAAACTATCAAGGTGGATGACCATCAGGCACGGGCGATTTATCAGTACCTTGTCCGCAACAACTATGTGGATGAGCAGGATAACGTCACGCAGGACTACCGGGACGATGTGCAGACCGGAACACTTGCACCGGTGCCGGAGACGCTGAAGCCCATTGAAGAGGGTGTGCACACGCTTGTGCAGGCAATTTATGATGACAGTATGCTCAAGTCTATGTTTGAGGATGGCAACAAGCCGAAAGTGCTGGAAAATCCGCTGAACGACCGGTTTGAAAAGGCAGAGTTCCAGAAGCTCTGGCAGACGATCAACCACAAATACGCCTATACGGTGGATTTTGATTCTGAGGAACTGATCCGGAAAGCAACCGAATACATCGACAGGGAACTGTACGTCAGTCGCCTGCAATATACCGTTACCTATGCCGGGCAGAAAGATGTCCTGAGTGCCGATATGGTGCGAGAAGGCAGCAGCTTCAGCGATGCCAAGAGCAGAACAAAAAAATTAGAACATGACTACGCAGGTCAGGTTGCGTATGACCTGATCGGCAAAATTGCAGAGGGCACAACGCTGACCCGGCATACCGTTGCACGGATTTTGCAGGGCATCAAGCCGACAACCTTTGCGATGTACCAGAACAACCCAGAAGAATTTATCACAAAGGTGATCCGGCTGGTCAAGGAGCAGAAAGCTACCATGATCGTGGAGCATATCACCTATGATACCATTGAGGGCAGCTACGACAGCAGCATCTTTACGGCAGAGAAACACGCTCTGACGATGGATAAGGCTTACAAGGCACAAAAGGCGATTCAGGATTACGTTTTCACCGATGGCACAGCGGAAAAGAGCGTGGAACGGAAGTTTGCGGAAAATCTGGACGGTGCAGAGGAAGTCTTTATCTATGCAAAACTGCCGAAAGGCTTCTATATTCCGACCCCGGTTGGACACTACTCCCCGGACTGGGCAATCGTGTTCCATGAGGCAAGGTGAAACACATCTATTTTGTAGCAGAAACCAAAGGCACGATGGAAAGCCTGAACTTGCGCCCAATCGAGAAGTCCAAGATCGACTGCGCCAAGAAGCTCTTCGCAAAATTGTCAGATGGTCTTGTGACATACGACCATGTGGACAGCTATCAAGAGCTGATGAATAAGGTACTGCAGTGACCAGTACAAAATGAATCATGAAGCGGCTGTTTGCGTAGATGCAGATGGCCGCTTCTGCATTTGACATCCTGATCGGGAGTGTGAGCGATAATATAGGGCTGCGATGAGTTTGAACGAATCAGCGATGCAATCGCACAGTCTGCATCGAAAACGTGTTACAGATGCTGCAAGTGCTCAAAATGAGCACATCGTTTTCCGTAACGCCTCAAGGCCTGTTGAAAATCAGGTTGCCAAGATGACAACCTGATTCTGACCGTAACAGAATCAGTGGGTCAAAATGGCCCACTGAAAAATCCGGACGAGCTGTCCTGAAGGTCAGCTTGCCCGAAGCAAGAGTGCAGAGGTGCGGGTCGCCAGTGGCGACCTCAAAAGGCCGCAGGTATTTTGAAGCACCGACCGAGCCGACAGGCGAGACCGCAGCCCTTTGAAGGGAGTCAAGGGGGAACGCCTTGCCCAGTGATATGACGCTGTGCGTCATATCCTACTGGGTATTATCTGGCGCAAAACGGCGGCAGATCCAGCAGCTCCGCTGCTGCGCTCTCTCTCGGCAAGCTGTTGAAATGAAAGAAGCCCCCGCTAAACTTTATACCAAAATCAGGAAAAAGTAATCAGAGCAGGTTCACTTAGGGGGCCAATAATAGGCCTACGAAGCCCACGACTTTAGTGATTTCAGGTGCTATGATAATTGCAGAGATGCAGCATCTTAGTGATTTTCCGCAAAGAAAGAATAGCGATGCAACAAGAAATGGGAACGATGCTTCCTAGTTTCACTGAAAATTAGGAGCTCTCAGTTCCTGTTCGATTCCAAGCTTCTCTGCTATACTTTTCTTGCAGAGCGAAAGCAAACTCTTCTAAGCGGAAAGCGACAAACGCCATGATCTCCCACTGAGGGAAGGAGCGATAGGCCACTTTCTTTGCAGTATAACAAACACATAAATCCTTTTCCGAAAGGATTACCTTTCGATTCCGAGAGAAGATTTCAAGACACGGTCTTGAAATGCGAGACCCGTTGCTTAGAAGAATTGTATCACTTCTGTGATTTGATCGCACGAGTGGCCGTACACAAAAAATACAGGAAAAGAGGGATGCCTATCTGAAATTAACACGACACAACGGACGAGCCGGAGCCCACGGCACCTATAACCCAAAACACAATGACCGCAGTTTCAACCTTTCCAACAGCGAGCACATTGACCCGGAACGAGCTAAAGGTAACATCTACTGGGACTGCTATCATGGCATCCGTTCTGCATCCGACAAGGATAGACAGACTGCTGCGTTCAGCGATGTGGAGAAGATGTTCTATGAAATCCACTACTCTCACTTTGTGGAGAACCAGAATGCTCGCAATGCAAAGATTCGTCATACCGAGCGCAACCGAACCATAGAGGACTTGCTTGCCGGAAAGAAAACCTGCCCGGAAGAAACCATCTACCAGTCGGAACGTTGGACGAACACGCATCGGTGGAAGATCTGGTTCTGGTGGTAACGGAGTTCATTGCTGAATTTCATGAACGGTTTGGTGCTCATGTGCACCTGCTGGACTGGGCACTGCATCTGGATGAAAGCACACCTCATATCCACGAGCGTCATGTATTCGACTGCGAGAACAAGTACGGAGAAGTAGCACCCCAGCAGGAAAAGGCACTGGAAGCGTTGGGATTTGAACTGCCGACCCGGACAAGCCCCTCAGCCGCCGGAACAACCGCAAGATCACCTTTGATGCCGCCTGCCGGAAGATGCTATTTGAAATCGCCAAGCGGCACGGGCTGGAATTGGAGGAAGAAGCGGAGTACGGCAACCGCAAATATCTGGAAAAGCAGGATTTCATCCTTGCTAAACAAAAGGAGCAGCTTGCCGCCCAGCAGAACAAGCTGGACGAATTGACCCTCAAGGTCAACGACATGGAAACACTGATCGACGAGGTATCGGCTGCGGCTTACGACAAGGCGGTGGAGGTCGTGGCGGACGTGGTGCGCACCGAAACCCGGAAAGAGGATATGCAGATGATCGAGGACACGAAGAAGTGGGTGCTGTCCCCTGAACGCAAGGCTCCGCAACCCACGAGAGAATATGCAGCCCATCGGTTGGATACCGTGTTGGACAAGTTTCTCAAGACCATGCAGACCACCGCCGCACGTCCGCAGGAGAAGCTGCTGAAGCCAGAAGTCCGGCAGAAAGGCAAGGAGCAGGTCAAGGAGAAAGCACGGGATTCCGTTCTGCAACTGCTAAGCCGCTTGCAGGCGGAACAGACCCAGCGGAAGCCGTCCGCACCACCTACCGCCGAAAAGTCAGAAAATCGGTTTCAATAATAGTACGAGGTGATGTTTATTGAACAAAGAAGTCAACGAAGAACGTGCTCCCCGAACCGTTGAGGATGTGAAGGAGATGCTGGTCAAACATTCCAACGGCGAGATCCAGCGAACGATCCAAAACTGCATCACGATTCTGCAGAACGACCATGTGCTTGCCGATGCCATCCGGCTGAACCTGTTGAGCGAGCGCATCGACATCGTAAAGCCTGTGGGTTGGCCCCGCTCCGGCAAGACCCTGAACGACACCGACATGAAGTATATCCTACGGCGAATGGAGAAGTACGGCATTTTCAGCGAGAAGAAGATCGAATCCGCCATCCGCATCGTTGCCAACGAGAATCGCTACCACCATCCGGGATTATCTGAACAGCCTAAAATGGGATGGAACAGAACGGATAGCCCACGTCTTGCACCATTTTCTCGGTGCTGCGGAGGACGAGTACACTTGCGAAGCTATGAAGATTTTCCTGCTGGGAGCCATCAAGCGGGTATTTCATCCGGGATGCAAATTTGAGACCATGCTCTGTCTGGTGGGCGGTCAGGGTGCGGGGAAGTCCACCTTTTTTCGACTGCTGGCGGTCAAGGACGAGTGGTTCTCGGATGACATGCGGCGGCTGGACGATGACAACGTATATCGCAAGCTGCAAGGTCACTGGATCATCGAAATGTCGGAGATGATCGCCACTGCCAATGCCAAGAGCATCGAGGAGATCAAGAGTTTTCTCAGCAAACAGAAGGAAACCTATAAAGTCCCCTACGAGACCCATCCTGCCGACCGTTTGCGTCAGTGTGTTTTTGCTGGTACGACAAATCGGCAGGATTTTTGCCCCGTGACCGCACAGGCAACCGCCGTTTTATCCCCATCCCGGTGGATGCGGAACTGGCCGAGGTGCACATTCTGGACAACGAGGAGGAATCCCGCGCCTATATCGACCAGCTCTGGGCAGAAGCCATGACCATCTACAACAGCGGCAATTATAAGCTGGCATTCAGCCCTGCCATGCAAGAAACGCTGCAAGCCCACCAGCAAGACTTCATGCAGGAGGACGCGCAGGCTGGCATGATCTACGCCTTTCTGGAGGACTACACAGGGGACCGGGTGTGTTCCAAGCAGCTCTATGCGGAGGCGCTGGGCAACACCAACATCCCGGCAGAGTGGGAGACCCGTGCTATCTGCGAGATTATGAACACAGGAATTTCGCGCGGCGATATCCAAGGCTGGCAGGCTCACAAGACCGCCAAGCGTTACCCGAAGTACGGTGTCCAGAAAGGCTGGGAGCGCGTAACCAGCCCCGAAACCGGGGCTGAAAATTTCTCCGAAATAACGGATGCGGAAGCCAAGCAACTGGGCTTTCCCTTCTGACGAGCAGCGGTCACACGTCTGGTTACAGGTTTGGTTACGCTGCAGTTACAGCCCAAAAGCCGCATGACTGCTGCGTTGTTCTCTTTCTGTAACCATGTAACCTTAAAAGAATAAGAAAAAGTATAAAGCCCACCGGATGCCCTGTGTGCAGAAAAAGAGAGTTTTCCTGCCCGGTTACAGACGTTCGGTTACAAGGAATTGGAGGTCTGCCTATGAAGGAAGTTCGCGTTTGCGAAGCAATGAAGTCCCCGGTGGGGACTTCAAGCGACGGAACGGTCTTGCATCAGCAAGATGGAGGACCAAGTCCCGACAAGTTCCGATTTGGGAAAAGAGCAACCTGACGCTGGAAGAAGCTGCGGCTTATTCCGGCATTGGCATCAACAAACTGCGTGAAATTACGAATGAAGATAAATGCAAATTCGTCCTTTGGGTGGGAAACAAGCGTCTGATTAAACGTCGCCTGTTCGATTGCTTTGTCGAGCAAGCATATTCTATTTGAGAGGCTGCCAAAGGCTGCAAATGTGAAACCGTCCTTTTCTCATTCGCTGCGGGTGGAAATCGCATGGTTGATGTGTTATACTGACACTGACCTTATAGATGCGCTTTTCACAGAAAGGAGCTTCTAAATGCCTGAAAAGCGCAAGGATAGCAAGGGCCGTGTTTTGAAGGATGGCGAAAGCCAGAGAGCAAACGGCACCTACGACTATCGTTATACCGATATCCACAAGAAACGGCGTTGTATTTACGCTAAATCCCTGACAGAGCTGCGGAAAAAAGAGGAAGAACTGTGGCGCGATCTGGCAGACGGCATCGACTACGCCGCCGGAGAGATGACGGTGGCTGATCTGGTTGACCGCTATATGAACCTGAAACGTGGGTTGAAACCCAATTCACTTCGGTCGTACAACACAGCGGTCAAGCGGATTCATGCGGACTTTCGGGCAAAAAGCTATCAAAACGGTAAAACTGTCCGATGCGAAAGGCTGATTCGTGTTTCTGCATGACAGCGGTTTCAAGCAAAACACCATAGGAATCCTGCAAAGCGTTGTCAGACCGGCATTCGAGATGGCGGTGGAGGATGACATCATCCGCAAGAATCCGTTCAAGTTCAAACTGTCCGATGTTGTGCCAAAGGACGCTTATGTGCGTGATGCTCTGACCAGAGAGCAGCAGGAGAAATATCTGCAATTCGTTCAGGACTACGGTGGCAACTATTATGATGATATCGTCATTCTTATGGGAACCGGCTTGCGTGTAAGCGAGTTGTACGGCCTGACACGAGCAGATATCGACTTTGAACGGCACTGTATCCATGTCCGGCGGCAGCTTTGCCGGACGGCTGAAAAACCCTACTTTGTTACACCGCCAAAGACCAAAAGCGGCATCCGCAATGTTCCCATGACAGATACCGTTTGTGCGGCGTTTCGGCGTGTAGTAAAAGCCAGAGCGTCCACGAAAGTGGAAGCACTGGTGGATGGTTGCAGCGGATTTCTCTTTCTGGATAAGTCCGGGATGCCGAAGGTGGCAATGCACTTGGAAAACTATATGCGTGGCGTGCAGGGAAAGTTTGAGAAGGCGTACGGCAAACCTGTTCCGCGCATTACACCTCATGTGCTGCGACACACCTTCTGCACCAATGTTCAGCAGGCCGGGCTGGATGTAAAAAGCCTGCAATACCTGATGGGACACTCCAATGCCAGTGTGACGTTGGATGTCTGCACGCACAGCAGCTTTGAATCGGTTGAAAGAGCCTTTGAACAGATCGCCGGCAACCTGTGATTTTCGACGCATGAAGCGGAATTGCTTACTCAATAAGTACCTTATGGAGACGGGATCTCTTCGGAGACCCCGTCTCTTTTTGTATAGAAACCACAGATGCAGCCCACTCTATCAAAAGGGGTGAGCAGATGTCCGGCAAACGGGTATTGGCGTTGTATGCAGCTGTTCTGCTGGGGTTTGCGGTAGTTTTGTGCCGCCTGTATTTTCTGGCAGAGAACCATACCTATGCTGCCCGGGCCGAAGCACAGAGCACGGTCCGGCTCTCGCTGCCTGCCCGGCGGGGCAGCTTTTACGATCACAGCGGCCTGCTTCTCACCGGGCTGGAAACGCGGTATCTTGCCCTCTGCTTCCCGGGCGAAAACAACTACACACGCCTGTATGCATTTACGGACAGTGCCGGGCAGGCACTTTTGTACCGGAACCGCAACCGCTCCGCACCGTTTCTGCTGGAAGTGGACCGCGACCTTTCCGGGCGCGGCATACGCTGCTTTGCAACGGCACGGCGCTGCGCAGAAGTTCCGCTGTGCCAGCATCTGATCGGCTATCTGGATGCAGAAGGCCGCGGCATTGCCGGGCTGGAAAAGGCGCTGGACAGCCAGCTGGCCGGGACAAAGAAGCATGACACGCTGGTGTGCGCGGTCACAGCACAAGGACGGCTGCGGGCCGGGGAAACACCGCAGCTCACCCGGCAGGACAGCAGTGCGGTGGGCGTGCAGCTGACGATCTCCCGCCCGGTGCAGCGTGCCGCCGAAGCGGTGGCCGCAGACACCATGACCAGCGGCTGCATTCTGGTTCTGGACACGGCCACTGCTGCGGTTCGCGCCAGCGTCAGCGTACCGGGCTATGACCCGGATGACCTTGCCGCAAGTCTGGATGCACCGGACAGTCCGTTCCTGAACCGCGCACTGGAAAGCTATGCTGTGGGTTCAGTGTTCAAGCCGGTGCTGGCTGCGGCAGCGCTGGAGCAGGGCATCCTGCCGGAGTACGAATGCACCGGTGCTGTGGTGGTGGATGGACAGATCTTCCGCTGCGCAGGCGGTGTTCCGCACGGAACGGTGGACATGACTGCGGCTCTGGAAAAAAGCTGCAACGGCTATTTTATCCGGCTGGGGCAGCAGCTGGGGGCAGAGACGCTTTTGCAGATGTCTCGGCAGCTTGGCTTCGGGCAGGAGGTGCCGGTGGCAGGTGCGCTGCACGCCGATGCCGGAAAGCTGCCGTCTGCCGGGGAGCTTGCCCAGAGCGGCCAGCTGGCAAATTTCAGCTTTGGGCAGGGCGGTCTGCTGGCATCACCGGTACAGATCGCCGCCATGATGAACACCATTGCTTCCGGCGGGGTGTACCGCACGCCTTTCTTTGTGTGTGGCTCGGTGGATGAAACTGACGGTACGCCGCTGGAAACGCTTGCACATCCGCAGTCAAGGCGGGTGATGAGTGCAGAAAATGTAGCGCTCCTGCGTAAAATGCTGCAGCAGGTGGTGGAAGAGGGCACCGCGCAGGATGCTGCCTGGCTGGAAGAAGGGGCTGGCGGCAAGACCGGTACCGCGCAGACCGGGCAGTTCACACCGGATGGCACGGAACGCAAAAACTTGTGGTTCGCAGGGTTTTACCCGGCGCAGCAGCCGCGCTACACCATTGTGGTGCTGCAGGACGGGCAGGTGAGCACGGAACATTCCAGCGCCGCCATCTTTGCCCGACTGTGCGCAATGCTGGACCTTCTGGCATAAAAATGCACGGTTTCTGCTTGCTTTTTTGCGCTTGTTATGCTACTATATATTTGTATTTCTGCGTAGTTTTTGTTGAATTAAAATAAAGGAGCGTTTCAATCCATGTCTGTTATCGAAATTGTTGGCGGTGTGATCCTGCTGATCGCTTCGCTCGTCATCGTTTTCCTCACTCTCATGCAGCACACCCACGGTCAGGGCCTTTCCGGTGCCATCAACGGCAGTATGGGCGGCGCAAACAATGCCCGTTTGACCCCGGCTGATCAGATGCTGGCCAAGACCACCCGCATTGCAGGCATTGTTTTCTTTGTGGTTGCCATTCTGGCATGTCTGTTTGCAGGCCGTCTGGCAGGTTGACAAGGTTCGTGCAGCCCCGTGTAAAGGACGGGGCTGTTTTTCTGTGTTATGATAGGATGTCGGCGGCAGTCTGACCGCTGGGCAGGGTGGGGCAGCTGGCCCACGATTGGCAGCGCTGCGGCACGTTGGAGGCTGCGGCCATGGAAGAGCAAGGAGAAAAAATATTATGGCAATGCGCGATAAAATTGAGCACGCGATCCAGAATCAGCCGTGCACCGTCAAAGACCTCAAATCCAAATTCGGCGGGGACCGCGGCTCGGACCGCAAGGTGATGGAGGCTGTGGATCAGCTGGTGCACGAGGCGGTCATCTGCCAGCGTCAGGGCGTGTTCTTTACGGTGCGCTCCGGCCGTGCAGACAAGGCTCTGCTGTGCAAGGTGGTAAAACTGGGCAAGAATTTTGCCTTTGTCATGCTGGAGGACGGCACCAGCGATATCTTTATCCCGGGCCGTTTTACCCGCGGTGCCATGCCCGGCGACATGGTGCTTGTGGAAAAGTTTGAGCACCCCCGTGTGGAGGGCAGCGATGAAGGCGAGATCCTGGCCATTCTGGAAGAAAAGAACGATCTGGTGGGCACTGCCCGCCGCATTGAGGGCCGCCTGAAGTTCGTGCCGGACGACTGCCCGGCCATCTCCATGCAGATGATGCGTGACTGCGAGGGCGGTGCAAAGGACGGCGACAAGGTGGCCGTGGAGATCCTGCAGCGCGGCAATCGGCAGGAAGATCACCGCGTGGGCGTTGCCATGCGGTTTGGCAGCTCGGACGAAGCAAAGCGCTGCGCAAAGGCTCTGCTCTATGCGCAGGATATCCACAGCCGCTTCCCGGATAAGGTTCGTGAGGAAGCCAAGAAGCTGGAGAACGCTGAGGTCTCTGAAAAGGACACCGAGGGCCGCATGGATCTGCGTGCCCTGCCCATCTTCACCATTGACAGTGCTGAGACCAAGGATATCGATGATGCCATCAGCCTGACCAAGACCCCGGAGGGCGGTTTTGAGCTGGGTGTCCACATTGCAGATGTTTCCAACTATGTCAAGCCCGGCAGCGAACTGGACAACGAAGCGTTTAACCGCGCAACCAGTGTCTACTATGCCGATCAGGTGGTGCCCATGCTGCCCAAGCAGCTTTCCAACGGCATCTGCAGCCTGAATGAGGGCGTGCTGCGTCTGGCCTTCTCCTG
>ENA-OUNI01000216-OUNI01000216.1-human-gut-metagenome-genome-assembly--contig:-NODE-216-length-26280-cov-4.190877_pt1 | contig 26280 bp, 31 predicted proteins | sample MGYA00242499_ERZ504580 | MGnify/ENA primary metagenome ERZ504580 (study PRJEB26092, sample SAMD00036315) | human gut metagenome | host: Homo sapiens | study: EMG produced TPA metagenomics assembly of... | reverse complement strand
TACTGCAACCAGAATGCTGGGTTATTTATATCGGTATACAAATCCTAAAATCGAAGATCTGGTAGATGAGATGCTGGCGATTTTAAGTGATCGGGCGCAGATAATAGAGAAAAAGGAATCTGAACATGCGCAGGCAGTGATCAGTGAAATGTACCGGAAGGGATTATAAGTGACGAAGAACTTGGAGATAAGATAACAATGGAGCAATATTATTACAACCATATGAATAAGGCGCAGCAGGCTGCATATCACAGCATTCTTAGCGGTGTGAAAAACCTGGCGGATGAATTTCAGATTCCGGCATTAGAGGGAGAAGAACTTTATAATGTATTTTTCAGATGCGTCTGGATCATCCGGAGATATTTTGGGTGAGCAGTTATAAATACCGGTATTATAAAGACTCTCCGAATCTGATTTTTATTCCGGAGTATCTTTTTGATAAAAAGAAGATTTGCGAACATCAAAAGGCTATGACTGCCAGAGTTGAGAAGCTGATTCGCCCGGCTCAGAAGCTGTCTGAATGGGAGAAAGAGAAGTATGTGCATGATTTTATCTGTGAAAATATCCGCTATGATAAACTGAAAAAATCATATTCCCATGAAATTATCGGACCGTTGGGGCAAGGCGTTGGTGTTTGTGAGGGAATTGCAAAAGCAGTAAAGGTTTTGTTAGATGCACTGGGAGTCTGGTGTGTGATTGCAATCTGTGGAAATAATCCTGAGAAGGGGATTAAGTATCGCCACACATGGAATATCGTAAAAATAGGAGGTACATATTATCATCTGGATGCGACCTTTGATAATACTCTGGGGAAAGATCGTGAGACTTCTGAAATCCGCTATGATTATTTCAATCTGGATGATTCACAGATTTTCAGGGATCATGAGCCTCTTATTGCGCCGGCGCCTCACTGCGGTGATCATGAGCACTTTTACTATAAGGAGAAGAAGCTTTCTTTTACTAAGAAAGAGGATGTGTATAAACGTTCTTTGCAGGCGGCGAAGAAAGGCAGGGTACTTATTTTTCACTGGAGAGGCGGTTATCTGACAAAGGAAGTACTGAAGGAATTGCTGGAGCTTATCCGGAAAGCAGGAGATGAGAAAGACAAAACAGCAATGGTCAGCATAAACTGGCCGCAGGCAGTTATTCGTGTTCAGTATACGGATATGCAGGTACAGGAGAGTGTGACAATAGAGGAAGCGAATGAAGGGGAAAAATAGATGTAATAAACAGCTTAACTTTTTCCGTGTGAGGATAGAGCAGGAACAGTATAGGAAAGCTATATCATGTATGGAAGAGGAACAGTATGATAAGGCAATAATTTTGTTTGAGGGACTTCCAAGAGATTATGAAGATGCCAGAAATAATTTCAGGGAATAAGGGTGAAATAAATGAATCAAAATTGCATGATTACACGAGAAGCAGCGTTGGAATTCGGTTTATCATTTCAGAATACATATACGGAAAGACCTTTCCGTGATCAGAACTGGCAAGTGGTAAGAGCGAGGGAAAACAAAAAATTTTTTTTATGGATCTATGAACGAAACGGTTATGTTAATCTGAATGTAAAAGCAGATCCGGAGTGGCGTGATTTTTGGCGAAGTGCCTATGAATCTGTACAGGCTGGTTATCATCAGAATAAGGAACATTGGAATACCATTATTCTAAATGGGACGGTACCGGATAAAGATATTAAAAGAATGATATCCGAAAGCTATGATCTCGTAACATACAGCCCGACAAAGAAGATTTATGAGGCAGTGAAGCAAATTCCGAAAGGATGCGTTGCAACTTATGGTCAGGTTGCCGAAATGGCAGGGAATCCGAGAATGTCGAGAGCGGTAGGGAATGCCCTCCATAAGAATCCGGATCCGGAGCATATTCTGTTATCGGGTAGTGAATTTCAGAGGAGAACTGTCAGGGGCTTTTGCCTTCGGCGGTAAAGATGTACAGAAAAAGCTACTGGAAGCAGATGGAATTGAGGTTGTCAATGGAACGGTGGATTTAAAAAAATATGGATTGACGCAAAGAGATGAGAAACTGTGAGAAAACAGATACGGAAGATTACCTTATTAACATTGGGGCGGCAAATCTTTCCGGATCTGCCTGGCAGTGGAAGAAATTGCAGGAAACATTGTAGAACATGGATTTACAGGTAAAAAGGAAAACATTTTATTGATCTTCGGTTGACATTGGAAAAAGATGGAAGCGGGTGCCTGTCACTGCGTGACAATGGGGTGAAATTTAATCCCCTGGAATACAGAAACAGGGATACACAATATGGACTTGCTATTATCAGGGGGATTTCAGAGAAAATAGATTACCATTATGTGGCATCCATGAATTGTCTGAATGTGATGATCAGGTGAAGAATCATATATGAGGAATATGAAATGAATTACAGGAATGTAAAAATATCACAAGATGCGAGGATTGCGAAACAGTCAGTAATTGTGGGAGATGTAACAATTGGTCGTGACAGTTGTGTTTTATATTATGCTGTGATCCGGGGCGATGATGCACCGGTTGTGATCGGTGAGGAGTCAAATATTCAGGAGAATTGTACGATTCATGTAAACCATAACAGACCGGTATATATTGGAAATAATGTGACTATAGGGCATAATGCTGTGATCCATGGCTGTACCATCGGTGACAGAACTTTGATCGGAATGGGAGCGGTAATCCTTGACGGAGTAAAGATCGGAAGGACTGTATTATAGGTGCAGGAAGCCTGGTTACCAAGAATACTGTGATACCGGATGGCTCACTGGTAATGGGCAGTCCGGCCAGGATCAAACGAAATCTCACCTGGGAAGAAAAGCTTGGTATTATGGAGAACAGTAAGGAATATGTAACGGTATCTCTGGAAATGAAAGAACAGGGCGTGTTATAGAAAAAAGAAAGTCCGGCAGAAAAAAAACAAGTAATATGTTGATGGAGAATAATTCAAATGATAGTTAACAAGTGTTCGGAAAATTTACTTACAAAATCAAAAAAATTATATGAGAATTACAGGGATAACTGTATAGTGGTCCAGAGAATGCTGGAGAAGTATAAAAAGATATATCCCAATATTTCTGATTATTCTATTATGCATTTTATAGATATTGCAGAATTTTGCGATTTAATAATGGACAGACAGAAGCTGGAAGATTTGAATGGAGATGAATGCTACTGCCTTTTGATGGCGGCTCTGTTTGCTCATACCGGATTTGGTTTAAATCAGGAAAGCATGAATAAATATATAAGCAAACTGGGGATCCAAAAGCAGACGCAGCCGCTTTCATTCCTGCAGATCATGAACAAATATCATGTTTTGTTCAGTGCGTGTCTGATAGAAGAATACGGAGATATATTTGAATTTCCGTCAGAGATATATAAGCATGCCATAATCAGTATGCTGTATTTTATTGGCGGAAATAGTGATGATATAAATCAACTGGAAGAAGTTTTGCTGTCAGACAATCAAATTCTGTCAGATTAAAAGATCTGGCAGCAGTTCTTGCTGTTGGAAATCAGCTTGCAGAATTGAAGAATACAAATCTTGATCTGAATTATGAGGATTTTGATAAGTATAATTCTGAAGAGATTGTTGGATTTGTTGAAAGAAACGTTGTAAGAAGCATTGCTGTTAAATATGGCAAACTTGTGATAGAAGCAGGCGGATCGGATTCGGCATATGCACTGATTGAAAGAAAAGTAAATTTGATCATTAATAATTTCGAGAAGCTCCTCAGCAGTCTGACTCATGGATCAGGTGACAATGCCGGCCTTTTTGGCATTGATTCGATAGAACTCAAATGTGTTCTGTCCGCTGAAAATTCAAAAAAGATCTACTTAATAAGGAAATCGAAGAATCATGGACAGAAGAGGACATTGAACTTTTTAATAAACTTTCTTTTGAGGAAAGAGTATTTTATGCGGATTATCTGTCTACAGAGTTTGAAATAACCAAATTTCTTGTGGATTTTGCAAAACAAATAAAGCAGTACTTGCGGGATTAGAGTATAGAGTAAAATCACCGAAGTCCTTATATAATAAGCTTTATCAGAGAGTAGAGAAGTCTTTTTTTGATTCAATAGCAGATGTTATTCGTTATACAGTGATATTGGAACCGAAAGAATATGTTGAACAAATACGATCTGTGACAGATGCCTTGTATGAGAAGAACTGGAAGATATATTCATTGAAAAATTACTGGGTCAATGACAGTTTTCCATATAATGCGTAAATGCCAAGTTTAAAAACTCACGCAACTATTGTATTGAAATCCAATTCCATACTCAGGAAAGCTTTGATGTGAAAATGAGTGAGGAAGATCATAAACTCTATGAACAAAGAAGAGTGTTAGAACCCGGATGCGATGAGTATAACAGAATATTACAGTTACAGCTGAAATTATATTCTGATATGGAATATCCTGAAAATATTGCGGATTTAGAAAAAATCTGACGCACATCAAGGATATCTGACATAGAATTTTACGCTCTGATAGCAGTCACCGAGTTAGATTAATATGCGTTATTTATATTATACATCTGCTTTACGATAAACAGAATTCATGTTATGATTATTTCAGCTGAATTTGAGATATTCTATTAATGAAAAGGGCAACTATTCAACAGCTTCTGACTGTGAAAGTATTGAACAGTTATGAAGAAAAATAAAAGGAGGATCAATGTTATGCTTACAACATGGACTCCGGCACATATGCCGGAAAAAGAGGAAATCAAAACCCGTCTGCAGACAGCAAGAAGTCAGCTCTATGATTTTCAGATGAAAATCAAGGAACATAAGATCCCGGTAATCGTACTCTTTGAAGGCTGGGGATCTTCCGGCAAGGGAAGTACGATCGGAAAAGTCATTAAGAATATTGATCCGCGTTTCTTTAAGGTTGCCACTATGTCAGCTCCCACAGCAGAAGAACTGAGATATCCATTTCTGTATCGCTATTTTAAACAGATTCCGGAAGCCGGAAAATTTACATTTCTGGATTCCGGCTGGATGGAGCAGACTTGTAAAGACTGTCTGTCGGGCGAGATTGAAGGCGAAGGTTATACACAGCGGATTGACAGCATCCGCCGTTTTGAGCGGCAGCTTACAGATAATGGTTATCTGGTGCTGAAATTCTTTATGCAGATTGACAGGGATGAACAGAAGCGGCGTGAAAAATTACTTCTGGATCATAAAGACACCAGATGGCGTGTGTCAGACTTTGATAAATGGCAGAATGAACATTACAAAAAAATGTGCAAAAATATTTTCTCAGTATCTGTCTGACACGAATGCTTCCTCTGCACCATGGTACATCATAGATGCCAGTGACAGAAAATGGGCGGAACTTCAGGTGCTGGAGACTATGGTAAGCAATATTGAAGTTGCCATGCAGAATCAGGCACATTCCGTTCCGATTTTGCAGAATGTATTCCCTCTGGAGCAGATTCCCCGTCTGTCGGATATTGATCTGAGAGATAAAACAATGGATGACGAGGAGTACAGGGGAGAACTGAAACAGCTCCAGAGTAAACTGGGGGAACTCCATAATAAACTGTACAGGAGACGTATTCCTGTGATCATCACGTATGAAGGCTGGGATGCGGCAGGCAAAGGAGGTAACATCAAACGTATTACAGAAGCTCTGGATCCCCGGGGTTATGAAGTACATCCAATTGCAAGTCCGGAACCACATGAGAAGGCCAGACATTATTTATGGCGTTTCTGGACAAGACTTCCGAAAAATGGGCATATCGCTATTTTTGACAGAACTTGGTATGGCAGAGTTATGGTAGAACGTCTGGAGGGATTTTGCAGTGAAAATGACTGGAAACGTGCCTACAACGAAATGAATGAGTTTGAGAAAGAACTTAAAGACTGGGGTGCAGTCATTATTAAATTCTGGGTACAGATCGATAAGGATACACAGCTGGAGCGTTTTCAGGAGAGACAGAATAATCCAGAGAAACAATGGAAGATCACAGATGAGGACTGGAGAAACAGAGAGAAATGGGATGCCTATGAAGTTGCCGTAAATGAGATGCTTCAGAAGACAAATACTTCCTTTGCACCATGGCATGTACTGGAATCTGTTGACAAGAAATATGCCCGTATCAAAGCACTCAGAATTGTGATCTCTGAAATAGAAAAAGCATTAAAAGAAAATTAAATTTTGCGGGAAATGTGTAAATGAATGATAAGATAACAGTCTGCCTGGGTAAGGGCGGGCAAAGAGAAATGGCAGAATCTTTTGCCAGAAAGAACAATGTTCCGATTATGGACAAACCGGGAGAACATCTGACAGTAATGTTTGACTCCCGGGGCGTATCACTTACCGGTTATGGCCTGACATATCAGGGAGATTTTGAAGGAATGCTGCACAGAGTCACAAACGGAAGACTTTCCCATGAAATGCTGGTACGTGCAGTCAAAACAGAGGGAGAACATCTGAAAGCAATTGATGCCACTGCAGGTATGGGAGAGGATGGTTTCCTTCTTGCAGCATATGGCTATGAGGTGACATTATACGAACAGAATCCGGTGATCGCCGCACTTTTGAAGGATGCGCTCCGGCGTGCCAGAAAGCATCCCGTATTAAAAGACATTGCTTCCAGAATGAAACTGGTGGAGGGTGACAGTGTGTCATGTATGGAGAAACTTATGGATCCGGTAGATGTGATCTATCTTGATCCCATGTTCCCGAAGAGACAGAAATCCGGTCTGATAAATAAAAAACTTCAGCTGATCCAGAAACTTGAACCTCCATGTTCTGAGGAAAAAGATCTTTTTGATGCAGCTATCAAAGCTGGACCTTCCAGAATTATCGTAAAACGTCCTCTTAAGAGCGTCTGTCTTGATGGAAGAGAGCCTTCTTATATATTAAAAGGAAAAGCAATACGATATGACTGTTATGTGATGTAGAAGGTTTATCAGAAAATTGCAGCAGCCCTTTATTTTTGAGGGCTGCTGCAATGTATTTTTTCCCATTCCCGGATAAATTCCATTTGTTCCTGATCGGAGATTTCCTGGGAGGCAGCGTCATTTCCGGCAGCTACACAGCAGAGCAGGACGAAGGTCTGAAAGAGTAAAAATACCAGTATCAATAATAATGCAGTCATAATTTGTCTCCTTAATATTATGCAGATGGTTACAGTTATTTTATGAAATTGCTATAAGGATATTTTTTGGGATTTCTGTAACAGATTCTGTATATGCCTGTTGTTTTGCATATCAGAAGTATCTGCATATCATGGAAGCTTTATACATTTTATTTACAGAAAAACGGAGATATGACAGGAGAAACTGCCGGACACGAAAATATAATCTTCCGAATAATTTAAAGTAAGACGCAAATGTTCATTGTCTTTGCAGCGACCTGATGAACAGTTGCGGTAAGATTTCATTATCCAGATGATTCGGAGGATTTTTTATGAAGAATTCAGATGATTCCGGATATACAGGAAAGCACGTGGGTGTGTGTGTTCTGGATACCGGGATTTTTCCTCATATAGATTTTACAGGGAGAATACTTGTGTTTCAAGATTTCATCGGACATCGTATCAGACCTTATGATGATAATTCTCATGGAACCCATGTATGTGGGATCATTGGCGGTGACGGAAGGGCTTCGGAAGGACGGATCAGAGGAATTGCCCCTGGGTGTAGCCTGATAGTTCTGAAGGTGCTCGACAGAACGGGAAATGGCAGGAAAGAAGATGTTTTACAGGCTTTTCGCTGGATCCTGGAGAATAAGAGATATTATGGGATACGTGTAGTGAATATCTCGGTGGGAACAACCTGCAGGAGAGCAGAAGATCACAGGGTTCTGATCGCGGGTGTGGAACAACTTTGGGATGCAGGTCTGGTGGTAGTGGCTGCGGCAGGAAATCAGGGACCGAAGGCAGGAAGTGTGACAGCACCGGGAAGCAGCCGGAAGATTATCACAGTAGGCTCCAGCGATCTGCTTACAGGACGGACTGCCATATCCGGCAGGGGACCTACATTTGAGTGTGTTTGTAAACCGGATCTGGTTGCACCCGGGAATCATGTTCTTGCCTGTGCACCGGGGGCAGATAACGGATATGGAGTGAAGAGTGGTACTTCTATGTCTACACCTCTGGTTGCAGGGGCAGCAGCATTGATGCTTGAGAAGAATCCGGAGCTGACTAATGTTCAGATCAAGATGAAATTGAAAGAAAGTGCCAGGGATATGGGATTGCCAAAGAATCAGCAGGGATGGGGAGAACTGGATCTGGAACGTTTTATGGAACTGTGATCAGTAATCTTTTATTTCACAAAATTATTGCTTTAGTGTATAAAAGCATTGACGAACGGTCTGTTTTCGGCTATCATGATAGTTAACTGGATGAGAGCCAAAGAGGAGGATTAACATGAAAAAAATTCAGATGCAGACACCACTTGTGGAGATGGATGGAGATGAGATGACCAGAATTCTCTGGAAAATTATCAAAGATGAACTTCTTCTTCCGTATATTGATTTGAACACTGAGTATTATGACCTTGGTCTGGAATACAGAAATGAAACGGATGATCAGGTAACTGTTGATGCAGCAGAGGCTACAAAGAAGTACGGCGTAGCAGTGAAATGTGCAACTATCACTCCTAATAAGGCAAGAATGGAAGAGTATACCTTAAAGAAAATGTACAAGAGTCCTAACGGAACGATTCGTGCAATTCTCGACGGAACTGTTTTCGTGCCCCAATCGTAGTGAAGGGTATTGAACCATGTGTTAAGAACTGGAAGAAACCGATCACCATCGCACGTCATGCCTATGGTGATGTGTATAAGAACACAGAGATGTATATTGACGGCCCCGGAGATGCTTATCTGGTATTTGAAGGTGCAGACGGACAGCAGAGAAAAGAGCTGATCCATCATTATGAGGGACCGGGTGTGCTTCAGGGTATGCACAATCTGGATGATTCTATCACAAGTTTTGCAAGATGCTGTTTTAATTATGCACTGGATACAAAACAGAACCTGTGGCTTGGCGGCAAGGATACGATCTCCAAGATTTATGACGGACGTTTTAAGGAAATCTTTGCAACTATTTATGAAGATGAGTTTAAGGAGAAATTCGAGGCAGCAGGCATTGAATATTTCTACAGCCTGATCGATGATATCGTAGCTCGTGTCATGAAGGCTGAAGGCGGATTTATCTGGGCCTGCAAGAACTATGATGGAGATGTTATGAGCGATATGGTTTCTTCAGCATTTGGTTCTCTGGCTATGATGACATCTGTACTGGTATCTCCACAGGGATATTACGAATATGAAGCTGCTCATGGAACTGTACAGAGACATTATTATCGCTATCTGAAAGGTGAGGAGACATCTACTAACTCTGTAGCAACTATTTTTGCATGGACTGGAGCTCTGAGAAAAAGAGGTGAGCTGGACGGCAATAAAGAATTGATGGAATTTGCTGATAAACTGGAGAAGGCGACTCTGGAGACGATTGAAAGCGGTAAGATGACAAAAGACCTTGCGCTGATCACTTCTCTTGAGGATGTGACAGTACTGAACAGCAAAGATTTCATCCTTGCCATCAGAGAGAGACTGGATGAAATTTTATAATGTCAGAAATTATCCGGTAATGTTTCTATAACATTATAAAGTTCTCCGGGCAGGATCACACTGCAGCGGAGAAACCTGTAAAAAGTTATAAACTGCGAAAATGGGAAGAACCTGCATTATGCAAGTTCTTCCCATTTTTCATATAATCCTTCTAATTCTTCGGTGATGGCGGCTTTCTCTTTGCTGAGTTTCGCACATTCTGCCACATTTGTGCAGATATCCGGGAGAATCATGGTTTCGTCGATCTCTTTATCTCTGGTCTCAAGTTCTTCAATGCGGGCTTCACTTTTTTTAGTTCATTCTCTCGTTTTCGCTGACGGGCCTGTTCTTCTTTCTGCTGCTGCCAGGAAAGCTTGTTATCAGAAGCCTGCTTTGCTTCTGTCACAGCCTGAGCGGCAGCCGGAGCATATTTTTCCGTCAGTTCTTCTTTTTTCTCCAGATAATAGTCGTAATCTCCGATATAATTTACAATTGCCTGATTGGTCAGATCCAGGATCCGGGTAGCTGTCTGGTTGATGAAGTAACGGTCGTGGGAAACATAGAATACTGTTCCTGTGTAACTGTTCAATGCCTCTTCAAGAATCTCTTTTGAAGAGATATCCAGATGGTTGGTGGGCTCATCGAGGATCAGAAAGTTTGCTTCGGACAGCATCAGCTTGGCGAGGGAAACACGACCTCTTTCTCCGCCGGACAGAGCGGAGATCAGTTTGAATACGTCATCCCCTGTGAAAAGGAATGCTGCCAGCATATTTCGAATTTCTGTTTCCGTAAGTGTGGGATAAGCATCTGAGATTTCCTCAAAAATAGTTTTCTCCATATGAAGAACATGATGTTCCTGGTCATAGTAGCCAATCTGTACCTTGGAACCAAGAGTAAATCTGCCGCTGTCTGCATCGATCAGCCCATTGATGATCTTTAACATGGTGGTTTTGCCTGTGCCGTTATTGCCAATCAGGGCTACACGTTCTCCACGTTTGATCTCAAAGGAGATGTCACTGAAAAGTGTCTGTCCGGGAAAAGATTTGGAAAGACTTTCCACAGTAAGGACATCATTTCCGCTGACAAATCTTGGTTCCAGGGAAATGCGCATCTGATTCTGAATCTCCTGTGGTTTATCAATGCGCTGGACTTTATCCAGCATTTTCTCGCGGCTTTCCGCACGTTTGATGGATTTCTCGCGGTTAAAGGATTTCAGCTTGGCAATGACTGCTTCCTGATGTTTGATATCCCGCTGCTGGTTCAGGTAGGCTTTGTACTGGGCGTCACGCAGCTGGGCTTTTTTTAAGGCATAGGCAGAATAGTTGCCACTGTACATACGCATATTTCCTGCTTCGATTTCCACAACTTTTGTTACGACTTTGTCAAGAAAGTAACGGTCGTGGGATACGATAAATACAGCACCCGGGTAATTCAGAAGATAGGTTTCCAGCCAGGAAATACTCTCCATATCCAGATGGTTGGTAGGCTCATCCAGAAGAAGAATGTCAGGCTGGCAAGAAGCAGTTTACCCAGAGCTACGCGGGTTTTCTGGCCGCCTGAAAGAGTTTCTATCTGGCGTTCGAAATCTTCTTCTGTGAAACCAAGACCTTTTAATACACCCATGATCTCACTTTTGTAAGCGTAACCATTTTCCAGTTCAACTGGTGACTCAGTCTTGTGTAAGTATTCATCAGGCTGTCCAGAGCATCTCCGGTGGTGGTTTTCATTTCCTGTTCCAGAGAGCGCAGACGGTTCTCCATATCAATAATGTGCTGTTTGGTGGAAATCAGTTCTTCGTAAATGGTATGATGGCCATGAATGTCCTGATACTGGGCAAGGTAGCCGATATTTTTATCTTTGGCAAGTACCACGTTTCCTGAATCCGGGGAGAGCTCATGCATAATGATTCGCAGCAGAGTCGTCTTGCCTGCACCGTTATTGCCGATGAGAGCTGCCTTTTCGCGGTCTTCTATATGGAAACTGGCATCCTTGAGAATGATTTTTTCGCCAAAGGATTTACAGATATTCTGACATGATAAAATCATAGGAATTCCTCCGTTTGTAATTTGTCCGCGTACTATTATAATCGAAAATGCCTGTTTTTGAAAGCATTTTAAGAGATTTTGTCCAGGGAAAAGAAAGCATCGGATGGATGCATGGAAGAAAATATGATATTCCGGGGAATTTTTCAGAATGAAATTGATAAAAAAATACAGAAATATTTGGTCAAAAAGTACAAATTTAATTTGACAATAAAATAACATCTGGGTATAATTGACATAGATAAGCTAAGGAGGGAAAATTTGTGGAAGCTAAGGAAATTTCGAAAGCGGTAATCAAGCGTTTGCCGCGGTACTACCGCTACCTCGGTGAATTGATGGAGGAGAATGTAGAGCGTATATCTTCAAATGATCTTAGCAAGAAGATGCATGTGACGGCTTCCCAGATTCGTCAGGACTTAAATAATTTCGGTGGTTTTGGTCAGCAGGGTTACGGCTATAATGTACGCTATTTGTATACAGAAATCGGTAAGATCCTTGGGCTGGATACTGTACATCCGATGATTATTCTGGGTGCCGGTAATCTGGGACAGGCATTGGCCAATTATGTGGATTTTGAAAAGCGCGGATTTAAGCTGGTTGGTATTTTTGACGTCAATCCTGTACTTGAGGGGATTGCAGTTCGTGGAATTGAGATTCAGATGTTGAGCGATCTTCCTTTGTTTCTGAAGGAGAATGAGGTTGAGATCGCGATCCTGACTCTTCCTAAAAATAAAGCCAAAGAGATGGCAAAGATTTTAATTGATAATGGAATTAAGGCAATCTGGAATTTTGCACATATTGATCTGGATGCCCCGGAGGATGTAATGGTAGAGAACGTACATCTTTCAGAGAGTCTTATGACTTTGTCCTATAACCTGAGTGAGTACAGAAAGGAACATGAAGGGATGTAAGGGATAACTGTGAAACACAAGGCTGTGGTCATCTGATCACAGCTTTTCTCTTGTATGTAAATGTGTTATTGTAAACAGGAGGTGAACAGATGAGAGAGATTGTAACTGCTGTTGAGATGAAAGAACTGGATCATAATACGATTCAGAAAGCCGGGATATCGTCTCCGGTACTTATGGAGAGGGCGGCATTAAAGACGGTTGAGGAGATTGTACAGAGATTAAAGAATAAAGAAAAAGAGAAAATCCTTGTGGTCTGCGGAACCGGCAACAATGGCGGAGACGGATTGGCGATTGCCAGACTGCTTCAGTTGAGAGGAGTCAGAACCTGGTATTATATTGCGGGTAAGGAAGAGAAAATGACTGCTGAAACTGCCGGACAGCTTAAAACAGCAGAATATTATCAGGTGCCCCGGGTGCATAACCTGGATCTGGATGAATATACTACTATAGTAGATGCCATCTTTGGGGTTGGACTGAGCAGACCTGTAGAGGGAAAATATGCAGAGCTTATCAGTACAATGAACCGGGCATCTGCGTATAAAGTAGCTGTGGATATTCCATCCGGGATTGACTCAGATACCGGATTTGAGAAGGGGATTGCATTCCGGGCAGATCTTACGGTTACCTTTGCTTTTCGCAAAAGAGGGCTGTGTTTTTATCCCGGACGCATGTATGGCGGTGAGATCGTTGTTACGGATATCGGAATCTATTCCATACCCGGAAAGAAAATCTGTATGCATCATCTGGAACGTGAAGATTTGAAAATGCTTCCGGAGAGAGTTCCCTATGGAAATAAAGGAACCTTCGGCAAGGTTCTTCTTATAGCTGGCAGTGAAGGAATGTGCGGAGCTGCATATCTGAGTGCAGCAGCTGCTCTGAAAAGCTCTGCGGGAATGGTGAGAATTCAGACCGTGGAGGCCAACAGGATTCCGTTGCAGACACTGTTGCCGGAAGCCATGATCACCTGTGATTTTGATGAGAAAAAAACCAGGCAATGCTTGATTGGTGTGATGTGCTTGTGATAGGACCGGGTCTTGGAACCGGAGCGCAGAGCAGGGAAAGAGCTCAGTGGTTCCTGGCGAAGGCAGCTGAGTATAAAAAAACAGTAATTCTGGATGCAGATGGCCTGAATCTTCTGTCAGTCCATGACAACTGGAAGTGTTTTATCGGGGAACATGTGATCCTGACACCTCATATTGGTGAGATGAGTCGTCTGTGCGGAAAAGAAATCGGTAAGATTCAGGATTGTCTGGCACAGACCGCAGCTGATTATGCAAAGGAGTCTGGAGCGGTTTGCGTTCTGAAGGATGCCTGTACTGTGGTGGCAGATGCTTTTGGAGATATGTATTTGAACATTTCGGGTAATGCAGGAATGGCTACAGCGGGAAGTGGAGATGTGTTAAGCGGTGTGCTTGCCGGTATACAGTGTATGTATCTGGCAGCAGAAAAGAAATTTTCTCCTGTTATGTTGGCTGCACTTGGTGTATATGTGCATGGGCTGGCAGGTGATCTGGCTGCTGAAACAGTAGGGCAGCGAGGGATGACCGCAGGAGATATCATCTGTTTTCTGCCGGAAATACTAAGATAGAATATTCATTTTGAGGCAGTAAATCTGTGAAACAATTTGCAGATATTAACATGAAAAAATAACAGAGGAAAATTATTATGAAGAAAGATAGCAGAGTAAAAGCAGTCATTTCACTGGATGCAGTAGAACATAATTTCCGGGAAATGAGAAAAAATATTGCAGAAGAGACAAAGATGATCGCAGTCATAAAGGCTGACGCTTATGGACATGGCGCGGTGCCGGTTGCACATCTCATTGAGGATTATGATTATATCTGGGGATTTGCGGCTGCAACTGCGGAAGAAGCGATTCATCTGCGAGAAGCCGGGATTACAAAACCAATCCTGATCCTTGGAATTGTTTTTGATGAATATTTTCCGGAACTTGTCCGTTATGAGATCCGTCCTGCAGTGTGCGAATATGAGGAGGCAAGGAAACTTTCAGACGAAGCGGTTCTGCAGAAAAAAACTGTACATATTCATATTGCTCTGGACACAGGAATGACCAGGATCGGTTTTGCGGATACACAGGAAAATGTAGAGGAAATTAAAAAAATTTCAGAACTTCCAAATCTTGAGATTGAGGGTATGTTTACTCATTTTGCAAGAGCAGATGAGTATGATAGAAGTCCGGCTATGGTACAATTGGAGCGGTATCTGGATTTTTCAAGACGCGTAGAAGAGGCAGGAGTGGAAATTCCTCTGCATCACTGTTCTAACAGTGCGGGCATCATACGTATGCCGGAAGCAAATCTGAATATTGTCCGCGCCGGAATCACAATTTATGGAATTTATCCTTCTTCTGAGGTGGAGAGGGATATTGTAAAGCTTGAGCCGGTTATGGAACTTAAGAGTCATGTGACTTATGTGAAGGACGTTCCTGCCGGAGCAGCGATCAGCTACGGCGGTACTTATGTGGCTGACAGGAAGCTTCGTGTGGCAACTGTTCCGGTGGGCTATGCAGACGGCTATTCCAGGCAGCTTTCCAATAAAGGCTGGGTTTTGATACATGGACAAAAGGCTCCGATCTTGGCAGAGTCTGTATGGACCAGTTTATGGTAGATGTGACTGAGATTGGTGATGTGAAGAAGGGCGATGAGGTAACACTGATCGGCAGAGACGGGGATGAGTTTATCGGTATTGAGGAGATTGGTGATCTCTGTGGCAGATTTTCCTATGAGTTTGCCTGTGATATCAGCCCGCGTGTGCCGAGAGTCTATATTAAAAACGGGAAAGAAATATAATGTTACTGTTTGCTGAATAGAGACGAAGTGAGCGATAACTGATTTTTATATACCACGCATGTATACACAAGAAAAAGGTGGAAATACTTTATCTTAACCGGACAGGAAATATCCGGCTGATAACAAGGTTTCTTCTTATGGCAATGTTGTAAATTGAAACCGGAAAGAATCGGAGTGTGAATTGTGTGGTAATTAAAAGAGGGGATATATTTTATGCTGATCTTCGCCCTGTAGTGGGGAGTGAACAGGGTGGAATCCGGCCGGTTCTGATCATTCAGAATAACGTAGGTAACCGGCACAGCCCTACAGTGATCTGTGCTGCTATTACATCAAAAATGAACAAGGCTAAGCTTCCTACACATATTGAGATCAATGCGGAACTCTATGGGATTGAAAAAGATTCTGTGATTTTGCTGGAACAGCTTCGTACTATAGATAAAAGAAGATTAAAAGATAAAGTCTGTCATCTGGATGATGCGATGCTGGATAAGGTGAATCATGCACTTGAGATCAGCCTGGAGCTTACGTTCTGATTTTACTTTTTAAGGGATATATCATCTGATCCGGTATTGCGATTTTTTGGCTTGCATGTCTCGGATAGTAGTGCGTGAACAATAAATGAACAGTAATTTTTGGTATCTCTGTCCGGTCAGTATCTTGACGATTAATGGAGAAAGTGATATATTTTACCAGTAATTACGCATATTCAATAAGGAGGAGACTGAATAATATAATGGAAGATGGCAGTAGTATGCCCCTCTGGGGCTTATTTGTTTTACTGTTACTGTTGTGGCTGAATGGAATCTTTTACGGGTTTGCCGCAGCGCTGAGAAACATAAGTGAGAATGATACACAGAAGAAAGCAGAGGAAGGCGATAAAAAAGCACAGATGCTGATGACTCTGATCGACAAACCGGCGCAGTTTGTCAATGCAATTCCGCTGATCGTAATGGCATGTGGTATTTGTTTTGGTACTTTTCTGGTCCCATATGCTGTGGATGCATTTTATCCATACATAAAGCATGTGCCTGCACTGATCCTGGTAATGGCATTGTGCGTGATTTTTCTTGCTGCAATCGGTATTCTGGCTTTTCGGCGGGTTGGTACTTATCATCCTGAAGCTTATGCATATAAGTATCTGAACCTGGTACATTTCTGGCTGAATCTGTTAAAGCCTTTTACTGTATCTGTCACCTGGATCGCCAGACTGGCAGCAGTGCCTTTTGGTGTGGAGATAAACCGTACAGAAAAGTCTGTCACAGAAGAGGAAATCATTTCCATTGTAGATGAAGCTCATGAACAGGGCGTCATCCAGGAGAATGAGGCGGAAATGATCCAGAATATCATATCTTTTAATGAGACAGAAGCCCATGATATCATGACTCACAGAAAGAATGTGGTGGCCTTTGACGAGGAGATATTGCTCAAGAACATGATTGACACTATGCTGGAAGAGGGGAATTCCCGTTATCCGGTATATGAGGAGAATATTGACAATATCAAAGGAATTGTCCATTATAAAGATGCGCTTAAGTTTATGACACAGAATCCCTGGGCGAAGTTCAAACCGTTGAAGGAACTGCCCGGAATTATCCGCCAGGCATCCCTGATTCCTGAAACAAGGGGGATTGGAGATCTTTTTCATACTATGCAGGCCAGAAAGATCCATATGGCAATTGTTGTGGATGAATATGGCCAGACAGCCGGGATCGTTACCATGGAGGATATTCTGGAGGAGATTGTCGGAGATATTCTGGATGAATATGATGAGGATGAAATTACGATCCGCGCACAGAAAGATAACAGTCTGATCATTGACGGGCTTGCTTATCTGGAGGATGTGGAAGAAGAGTTGGATGCAGATTTTGGGGATACAGAGTTTGAAACACTGAACGGTTATCTGACCAATATTCTGGGACATATTCCTACAGATAAGGATGTTGATACAAGCATAAAAGCGATTGGATATTGCTTTACGATCTTGTCTATTGGTAATAAAACCATTGGCAAGGTTAAGGTGGAGCGGGATAATAATGTTGCTGTATAAACAGCAGCAGATAAAAATAATTAACAAAAGGAGAAAGAAAGATGTCAGGACATTCAAAATTTGCAAACATTAAGCATAAGAAAGAGAAAAACGATGCAAAAAAAGGTAAGATTTTTACAGTAATCGGACGTGAGCTGGTTATGGCTGTCAAAGCAGGCGGTCCGGATCCAAATAACAACAGCAAACTTCGTGATGTAATTGCCAAAGCGAAAGCAAACAACATGCCAAACGATACAATCGAACGTGGTATCAAAAAAGCAGCAGGTGCTGATTCCGCAGACAACTACGAGAAAGCTGTATATGAAGGATATGGTCCGAACGGTGTTGCTATCATTGTTGAGACTCTGACAGACAACAAGAACCGTACAGCAGGTAATGTACGTAATGCATTTACAAAGGGTAACGGAAGCATCGGAACTCAGGGATGTGTATCCTATATGTTTGATCAGAAAGGTCAGATCATTATTGACAAAGAAGAGTGTGAGATGGATGCAGACGAGATTATGATGCTTGCTCTGGATGCCGGTGCTGAGGACTTCAGCGAGGAAGAGGACAGTTATGAGATTCTCACTGCTCCGGATGATTTCAGTGCAGTTCGCGAAGCTCTGGAAAAAGCAGGTCTGCCTATTGCAGAAGCACAGGTTGCCATGATTCCTCAGACTTATGTGGAGCTTACAGATGAGCAGGCACTCAAGGATCTTCAGAGAACTCTGGATCTTCTGGATGATGACGATGATGTCACAGATTACTGGACAAACTGGGATGAGCAGTAAAATACCGCAGGTATATTGAGACTGCCTGTTTTGGGTTATTGCTGTCGGACATGTATAGTTTATAAAAGAAACACACATAATACCTCCATAGAGAAAATGGAGGTATTTTTATGTCTGAAAACAGATATGGAGAAAAAAGAGAAGAGTCTGAAACAGGGATGAAGCTGCAAAACTGTGAGACACAGGAGTCAGAAAATAAAGTTCAGGAAAGTACCAATGAGCAGATCAAAGATATGGGACAGGTGGTTTTAAACAGCAATTCCCGAAAACACAAGGTAGAGCTTCTGACCATCATTGGTGAGGTGGAAGGTCATGAGTCTGCACCCTCCCATTCCAAAACTACAAAATATGAGCATGTACTTCCAAAGCTTGCCATCATTGAGGATGATGAAGAAATAGAAGGCTTGCTGATCCTTTTAAACACAGTGGGAGGAGATGTGGAGGCTGGGCTTGCCATTGCAGAGATGATTGCCTCATTAAGTATACCAACAGTGTCACTGGTTCTGGGCGGCGGACATTCTATCGGAGTTCCGATGGCCGTATCTGCGGACTATTCTTTCGCAGTACCAAGTGCTACGATGGTGATCCATCCGGTACGTTCCAATGGTATGTTTATCGGAGTGGCTCAGACTTACCGGAATATGGAGAAAATTCAGGACCGTATCACTACATTTATTTCCGAACACTCCAGAGCATCTCAGAAACGTCTGGAAGAGCTGATGCTTGATACTTCTCAGCTGGTAAAAGATGTAGGAACCATGCTGGAAGGAAAAGAGGCAGTAAAAGAAGGGCTGATCGATGAGGTTGGCGGTATTAAGGAAGCGTTGGCAAAATTATATGAAATGATAGAAAAAGAGTGTTAAAAGTGAAAAAAATCTTATATATGCTACAAATCAACCCTTGCCATATGTCAGATTTTGGCGTATTATTAATAGAGGTTTATTATTTGCGAGGAGGAAAACCATGTATAAGATTTTAAAAGCTGAAACACTGGCAGCTAAGATCCATCTTATGGTTGTACACGCACCGCGTGTTGCAAGCCATTGTCAGCCAGGACAATTTATTATCGTTAAGTTAGATGAGAAGGGTGAGAGAATCCCTCTTACTATCTGTGATTATGATCGTGAAGAGGGTACGGTCACAATCGTATTCCAGGAGATTGGTGTATCTACCATCAAGATGGCAGAATTAAAAGCAGGAGATGCATTCCGCGATTTCGTAGGACCTCTTGGATGTCCTTCTGAATTTGTTGAGGAAGATATCGAAGAATTAAAGAAAAAGAAAATGGTATTTGTTGCCGGCGGTGTTGGTACAGCCCCTGTTTACCCACAGGTAAAATGGCTCCATGAACATGGAATCACAGCAGATGTTATTCTTGGTGCAAAAACTAAGGATATGGTTATCCTTGAGAAAGAACTGGGAGAAGTTTCCAATCTTTATGTTACTACAGATGACGGTTCCTATGGCCGTGCAGGTATGGTTACCAAGACTCTTGAGGATCTGGTAACAAACGAAGGCAAACATTACGATGTCTGCGTAGCGATCGGACCGATGATCATGATGAAATTTGTCTGTCTTCTTACCAAGAAGCTTGGCATTCATACAATTGTCAGCATGAACCCGATCATGGTTGACGGAACAGGTATGTGTGGCGCATGCCGTCTTCAGGTTGGCGATGAGATTAAGTTTGCATGTGTAGACGGACCGGAATTCGATGGACATCTCGTTGATTTCGACCAGGCTATGAAGAGAAGCCAGATGTATAAGACTGAAGAGGGACGTGCATTACTGAAACTTCAGGAAGGTGATACCCATCATGGCGGATGTGGACATTGTGGAGGTGACAAGTAATGGCAGATGCAAAGATGTTAAAGAAAGTTCCTGTAAGAGAACAGGATCCAAAAGTACGTGCAACAAACTTTGAAGAAGTTTGTCTTGGATACAATCAGGAAGAAGCAATGGAAGAAGCACAGAGATGTTTAGGCTGTAAGAAACCGAAATGTGTGGAAGGCTGTCCTGTATCTATTAATATTCCTGGATTTATTGAAGAGATCAAAGAGGGAAAGATCGAAGAGGCATACAAAGTGATCGGATTATCCTCCGCACTTCCGGCTATCTGTGGACGTGTATGTCCTCAGGAATCCCAGTGTGAGGGTAAATGTATCCGCGGAGTCAAAGGCGAAGCTGTTTCTATCGGTAAGCTGGAGAGATTTGTTGCTGACTATGCTCTGGAACATGATATCAAACCTGTTGGAGCAGAAGTTAAGAATGGACATAAAGTTGCAGTGATCGGTTCCGGTCCTTCCGGACTTACCTGTGCAGGTGATCTTGCAAAAGCTGGTTATGATGTAACTGTATTTGAAGCTCTTCATGAACTTGGCGGTGTTCTTGTTTACGGTATTCCGGAGTTCCGTCTTCCGAAACAGAAAGTTGTTAAGAAAGAAATTGAAAAAGTTAAAGAATTAGGTGTTAAATTCGAGACTAATGTTGTTATCGGTAAATCCACAACAATCGATCAGCTGATCGAGGACGAAGGATTTGAAGCTGTATTTATCGGATCAGGTGCCGGACTTCCAATGTTCATGGGTATCCCGGGTGAGAATGCAAGCGGTGTATTCTCTGCCAACGAATATCTTACAAGAAGCAACCTGATGAAAGCTTTTGATGATTCTTATGATACACCGATCGCAGCAGGAAAGAAAGTAGCAGTTGTAGGCGGTGGTAATGTTGCTATGGATGCTGCCAGAACAGCTTTAAGACTTGGTGCTGAAGTACATATCGTATACAGAAGAAGTGAAGCAGAGCTTCCTGCACGAGCAGAGGAAGTTCATCACGCAAAAGAAGAGGGAATCATCTTTGATCTTCTTACTAACCCGAAGGAAATCCTTGTAGATGAGAACGGTCATGTAAAAGGTATGAAGGTTGTCAAGATGGAACTTGGTGAGCCAGATGCTTCCGGAAGACGTCGTCCGGTTGAAATTCCGGGATCTGAATATGACATGGATGTAGATACAGTTATCATGTCTCTTGGTACTTCCCCGAACCCTCTTATCTCTTCTACAACAAAAGGTCTTGAAGTCAATAAGAGAAGATGTATCATTGCTGAAGAAGAAACAGGTAAGACATCTAAAGATGGTGTATATGCCGGCGGTGATGCTGTTACAGGTGCAGCTACTGTTATCCTTGCCATGGGTGCAGGTAAAGCTGGTGCCAAAGGTATCGATGAATATCTTAAAAATAAATAATGTAAATGGTACTTGACAGATTTTGACGTCTGTGGCATGATTACTAGTGTTGATAATCATGAAAAGCTTAGAAGGTGTTTACAGGGATTTATTTTCCGTCAGAGAGAGGAAGCCATCGGCTGGAAGCTGCCTCAGGTTCAGATATTTCCTGAATTTCCCACCGGAGCCGCATTTCTGAATGACAGTATTTACTGAGTAGGAAATGACGTTACTGCGCGTTAAGCAGACCGAGAGCCTGTAGAAAATGCAGGAAGCAGGGTGGTACCGCGGATATTTTACTCCGTCCCTTTAGTGGGACGGAGTTTTTTGTTTGCCAATTCTGCTATTATAACATGAATTGCGAGAACTGCTTTTGCAACGGAGCGATTTGTGGCTATCAAGTCAGAGTCAGATTTTACGTTACTGTTCATTCTGTTCTCAGTAACGATTTTTCTTCTCTGACATTATGACATAAAGGAGAAAGAGAACATGGATATGAAAGAAAGACTTCAGGAACTGGCTGAAGCAGCCGGAAAACGGATCAGTGAATCCGAAGGTCTGGAAAAACTGAACGAAGTACGTGTGGCATACCTTGGTAAAAAAGGTGAATTGACTGCAATTTTAAAGAGTATGAAAGATGTTGCACCGGAAGAGCGCCCGAAGGTTGGACAGCTTGTAAACGAAACAAGAAGCAAGATAGAAGCACTTCTTGATGAATCTAAACAGAAACTGGAAGAAGCAGCACGTGAAGAGAAGATGAAACAGGAAGTGATTGACGTGACTTTACCTGCAAAGAAAGCTAAAATCGGTCACCGTCACCCGAACACCATCGCCCTGGAAGAAGTAGAACGTATCTTTATTGGTATGGGTTATGAAGTAGTAGAGGGACCGGAGGTAGAGTATGCGGATTACAACTTTACTAAACTGAATATTCCGGAAAATCATCCGGCACGTGATGAACAGGATACTTTCTTTATCAACGATCTATCCTTCTTCGTTCCCAGACTTCACCGGTTCAGGCACGTACTATGGAGAAAGGAAAGCTGCCGATCCGTATGATCGCACCTGGTCGTGTATTCCGTTCAGATGAAGTAGATGCAACACATTCTCCTTCTTTCCATCAGATCGAAGGTCTTGTTATTGACAAGAACATCACTTTTGCAGATCTTAAGGGAACTTTGCAGGAGTTTGCACAGGAATTATTCGGACCTGAGACAAAAACTAAGTTCAGACCACATCACTTCCCGTTCACAGAGCCAAGCGCAGAGGTGGATGTATCCTGTTTCAAGTGTGGTGGTAAAGGCTGCCGTTTCTGTAAAGGTTCCGGCTGGATTGAAATCCTTGGCTGCGGTATGGTTCATCCGAATGTATTAAGCATGTGCGGAATTGATCCGGAAGAATACACAGGATTCGCATTTGGCGTAGGTCTTGAACGTATTGCACTTCTGAAATATGAGATTGATGACATGAGACTGCTCTATGAGAATGATATCCGTTTCCTGAAACAGTTCTGATGAAATGACTGTCTGAAATAACAGAGCTATGCAGCCAAGAGGAAATTTCTGTCCGGGAAAGCTGCTATAAGTCTGAGCTATAATATAGAAAGAGGATTAACAAAATGAATACTTCATTATCTTGGATTAAAATGTATGTGCCGGATCTTGATGTGACAGCACAGGAATATACAGATGCCATGACACTGACAGGAACAAAAGTGGAAGGCTTTGAAAAACTGGACGCAGATCTGGATAAGATCGTGATCGGTCAGATTGAAAAAATTGAGAAACATCCGGATGCAGATAAACTGATCATCTGCCAGGTGAATATCGGAACAGAGACTGTACAGATTGTTACAGGCGCTCCTAATGTAAAAGAGGGAGATAAGGTTCCTGTTGTTCTTGACGGCGGACGTGTTGCCGGTGGACATGACGGAAAGAAAACACCGGGTGGAATTGAAATCAAAAAAGGAAAACTTCGCGGAATCGATTCCTATGGTATGATGTGTTCCATCGAAGAGCTGGGAAGCACAAGAGAAATGTATCCGGAAGCACCGGAATACGGAATCTATATTTTCCCTGAAGACGCTGTTGTAGGCGAGAGTGCGATCAAGGCACTGGGCCTGGATGATGTTGTCTTTGAATATGAAATCACATCCAATCGTGTTGACTGCTACGGCGTACTGGGAATTGCAAGAGAAGCGGCAGCTACGTTTAATGAGAAATTCTGTCCTCCTGTTGTAGAGTGTAAGGGAAATGATGAAAAAGCTTCTGACTATGTAAAAGTAACGGTAGAAGATCCGAAACTTTGTCCACGTTACTGCGCAAGAGTTGTAAAGAATGTTAAGATCGGACCATCTCCGAAATGGATGCAGAGATGTCTGGCTTCTAATGGAATCCGTCCGATCAATAATCTGGTAGATATTACAAACTATGTAATGGAAGAATTTGGTCAGCCAATGCACGCATATGATCTGGACAGGATTGCAGGAAAAGAAATCGTTGTACGTCGTGCAGAGAATGATGAGAAATTTGTAACGCTGGATGGACAGGAACGTACCATGGATGATCAGGTACTGATGATTTGTGACGGTGAGAAAGCAGTTGGTATTGCCGGTATCATGGGTGGAGAGAATTCTATGATCACAGACGATGTAAAAACCGTTCTTTTCGAGGCTGCATGTTTTGATGGAACAAATATCCGCCTTTCTTCCAAGAGAATCGGTCTGAGAACAGATGCTTCCGGTAAATTCGAAAAAGGTCTTGACCCGAACAATGCGCAGGCAGCTATCGACAGAGCATGCCAGCTGATGGAGGAACTTGGGGCAGGTGAAGTCGTAGGTGGAATGGTAGATATCTGCAATGAAGTAAGAGAACCATCCAGAGTTCCTTTCAAACCGGAGAAGATTAATGCTCTTCTTGGAACTGACCTGACACCGGAAGAAATGCTTGCTTATCTGGCAAAAGTAGAACTGACCTATGACGAAAAAACAAATGAGATCGTAGCTCCTACTTTCCGTCAGGATATCCATTATGTAGCTGATGTTGCAGAAGAAGTTGCAAGATTTTTCGGATATGATAAGATTCCGACTACTCTGCCTACAGGTGAAGCTACAACAGGTAAGCTTCCGTTTAAACTTCGTATTGAAGCAGTGGCACGTGATATTGCGGAATATTGTGGTTTCTCTGAAGGAATGACCTATTCTTTCGAAAGTCCGAAGATATTTGACAAATTAAGACTTCCGGTTGACAGTAAGCTCCGTCAGGGAATCGTGATCAGCAATCCTCTGGGAGAAGACTACAGTGTCATGAGAACAACTACTTTAAACGGTATGCTCAGTTCTCTGGCTACGAACTATAACAGAAGAAATAAAGATGTACGTCTCTATGAACTTGGTAATGTATATCGTCCGAATGCACTTCCTCTTACAGAACTTCCGGATGAGCGTATGCACTTTACACTTGGTATGTATGGAAACGGCGATTTCTTTGACATGAAAGGTGTATGTGAAGAGTTCTTTGAGAAGTAGGAATGAGAGATAAAGTAGATTATGATCCAAACAGCGGAAAAACTTACCTTCATCCCGGAAGACAGGCAAATATGGTTTATGATGGCAAGGTTGTGGGCTATCTGGGAGAGGTTCATCCTCTGGTTGCAGATACTTATGGAATCGGTGATAAGGCATATGTGGCAGTGATTGATATCCTTACGGTTCTTGAATTTGCAAGCTTCAACCATAAATACACAGGAATTGCAAAATATCCTGCAGTAACCCGCGATTTAAGTATGGTCGTTCCGAAAACCGTTCTTGCAGGACAGATTGAACATATTCTGACTCAGAGAGGTGGAAAGATTCTGGAGAGTTATCAGTTATTTGACATTTATGAAGGAAACCAGATTAAAGGAGGATATAAATCCATGGCTTATTCTCTGGTATTCCGTCACCATGACAAGACTCTGGAAGAGAGCGAGATTACAGCTGCAATGAAGAAAATCCTGAATGGTCTGACAGACCTTGGAATCGAGTTGAGAAGTTAATGCTGATTTATGTATTAAGACATGGGATAACTCAGTGGAATAAACTGAAAAAAGTGCAGGGGGCAATGGATATTCCCCTTGCACCGGAAGGAATTGAACTGGCGAAAAGAACAGGAGAAGCATTAAAAGATGTTCCGTTTGATATCTGTTTTACCAGTCCTCTGGCAAGAGCGAGACAGACAGCACATTATGTGCTGGGAAACAGGCAGATTCCTGTTATTGAGGATAAAAGAATCCAGGAAATTGATTTCGGAGTTCTTGAAGGAAGCCGGTTTAAGGATGAACAAGGAAGATCGTCAGCCATGAAATGGAAATTTTCTTTGAAGAGCCACAGAAATTTGAACGTCCTCAAAACGGCGAAAACATTTCTGATATCCTGAAACGCACCAGAGAATTCTGGGTGGAGAAAACGACAGATCCTGCTCTGGCAGACAAAACAATTCTTGTTTCTTCTCATGGATGTGCAGTTCGTGCACTGCTTCAGAATGTTTATCAGGATCCGGAACATTTCTGGCATGGATGTGTGCCTCCAAACTGCAGTATCAATCTACTTGAAGTGAAAGATGGAAAAGCCAGATTTCTGGAAGAAGATAAAGTTTATTCTGAAATATAACAATTCTGTAAAATAATCCGGTGGAAAACTGTGCTTTGAGTACAGCTTTTCTGCCGGACTTTTAATATATTTTGTTACTGTTTATACACCACTATCCCGAGACATACAAGCCCAAATTCCATTGCCGCAGGCAATCTGGAATGAATTTTGGCTGTTACTGTTCACTGGTAATATCCCGCGAGGTGTTTTTTTGTGAGCGAAGGTCACAGAAAACCCGAGATATACCGCGCGATTATGCGATTAGCATAAAT
>ENA-OUNI01000215-OUNI01000215.1-human-gut-metagenome-genome-assembly--contig:-NODE-215-length-26293-cov-11.042880_pt1 | contig 26293 bp, 37 predicted proteins | sample MGYA00242499_ERZ504580 | MGnify/ENA primary metagenome ERZ504580 (study PRJEB26092, sample SAMD00036315) | human gut metagenome | host: Homo sapiens | study: EMG produced TPA metagenomics assembly of... | reverse complement strand
CCTTATATGCTGGTTCTGGGTGCCAAGAAGCCGAGGCAGGCAACATCTCGGTGCGTGACCGCAAGGGCGAGACCACCACGATGGAGCTGGATGCGTTCATCGCAAAGGTGACTGCGAGATCCGCAACCGCAGCCTGTAAGCAGACACTGACAAAACACAAAGCGCCGCTTTCCCGGCAGGAGAGCGGCGCTTTTTTGCATGGCAACAACGAATGTAAGGATCCGTATGGATGCCGCAAACTGAAAAAAATACCGCCGCCTTGACTTTTTTGCAAGGATGCATATAATAAGGGTAGAGAAAGTTGATAGAGATTGAGTATTACATCGGTCTCACACAAAAGTGAACCCCCTCGGAGTTGCCGCTCCAAGGGGGTTCTTGTGCTTACTTGCCCTTGCGGTGACTATCAAGCCACTTGCACAGATAGTTTGCCGTTACCTGCGCTGCGACAGCCACGAGAAAGTTGACTAAAATTGAGTTCATCGGTCCTCACCCCCTTCTGATGCCAGAATGGGAAGGGCAGCGCGACCAGTATAGCACAAAAATCGACAGTGTGCAATTTTCGGCAAATAACAACACATAAACGGGAAGGCCCTGTTCCGATCGGAACGGGGCCTTCGCTTATGTTATATACTCCGTAAAGAGAGTTACACGTTTTCCTTCTGGACGCTCTTGACGGCCAGAGCCTTGGCGGGCTTCATCAGCAGCACGCACACGCCGTTGAAGAGAATGGAACCCACGATGAAGGTGATGAAGAACTGGGGCAGGTGGGTGGCCAGAGCAGTGGTGTCGATGCAGGCCACAGTCAGGTAGCAAAGCCCACGTTGTTCAGCACCTTGGGTGCGTAGGGGTGCAGGATGATGAGGATGAACAGCACCACGGCCAGCGGGATGAGAAAGCCGAAGAAGCCGCCCAGCACCGGGGTCAGGGCCGTGATGGAAAGCAGAGCGATCACAGTGAGGATCAGGCCCACAAGACCACCCAGCTCAACGGTGACGAAGCGATCCTTCACATCGCCTTCCAGCGTGAACATCATGATATTGCTCAGAAAGATCAGCCAGCTGTACTCCAGACCGGTCACATGGATGATGGCATTGGCAATCAGGATCCACACCAGCAGCATCAGGCGGAAATACAGCAGAAAGCGCTTGGTAACGGCTTCATTCATGATAAAATACCTCTTTCTTGATCATATTGGAAAGCTTTGCTTTCACTAAAGGACACTTTTTGACAGGTAAAACCTGCATTGATGCCGCCATTATACAATATTTACATGGCAAAAACAATACTTTTGCAAGAATAAATTGCATATTTTGGAAATTTTAACTTGCAGAATGCCTCGGAGGGTGGACGGAGTGAGTGGAGCCAATGCCAACATCAACACCCTTGCTCACGCCTGCCAAGAGTAGTATAATAAACGCAAGAATTTCTGCCGCAGCTGCGGCCTGAACAGGGGAGGAACCTTATATGAACAAACCGGTACTGGTGGTCATGGCGGCTGGCATGGGCAGCCGCTACGGCGGCATGAAACAGATCGACCCGGTGGGGCCGAACGGTCAGGTGATCGTGGATTATTCCCTTTACGATGCCCGCCGCGCAGGCTTTGAGACGGTGATCTTTGTTATCAAGCATGAGATCGAGGATGCTTTCAAGGCAGCCATCGGCGAGCGTGTATCCAAGGCCATGAACGTGAAATACGCCTTCCAGCAGCTGGATGAGCTGCCCGCAGGCTTTGCCGTGCCGGAGGGCCGTGTCAAGCCCTGGGGCACCTGCCACGCCGTTCTGGCTGCAAAGGACCTCATCGACGGCCCGTTTGCAGTCATCAATGCCGATGATTATTACGGCCCGGAGGCCTTCCGGGTGATGTATGATTACCTGTCCACCCACGAGGACGGCAGCTATTACGACTACTGCATGGTAAGCTATCTGCTCCGGAACACTGTCTCCGAGAACGGCAGCGTGGCCCGCGGCGTATGCGTGACCGAACCCGACGGCACCCTGCACAGTGTGACCGAACGCACCCGCATTGAAACGTACGAAAACGGCGTACACTTCACCGAGGACGGCGGCGCAAGCTGGACCGACCTGCCCGGCGATACCCCGGTGAGCATGAACCTGTGGGGCTTCGGCAAAAGCTTTCTGGACGAAGCCGAGCAGCGCTTTGCGGGCTGGCTGACCGAAAATCTGCCTAAAAACCCGCTCAAGTGTGAGTATTTCCTGCCGCTGGTGGTCACGGAGCTGATCGAAGAGGGCAAGGCAAAAATTCAGGTGTTGCGCAGCACGGATAAATGGTACGGCGTTACCTACCGTGAGGACAAGCCGCTGGTGGTGGAAGCCATCGCCCGCAAAACGGCAGAGGGCCAGTACCCGGAAAATCTGTGGGCCTGACCATTTAAAATGCCCTCCGCTTGGCTCTGGGCACCCGGCACAACTTTTCTGTAAAAACAAAAATCGAAACGACCGCAGTCGTTTCCGATTTTTTTAACGTTTAATCACTTATTTTGTCTGGGGAGGGGTAAGGGATGCCCCTTCATCCGAGAAGATCCAGAGCGTTTCATCGATATGAGAGCCACTCCTGGAGTAGGGTGTCACCTTGACGCGGAAGGTGGTGTCGTCGGTCTTTTTATAGGTGTGCTCCACGATGTCGCCGGTCAGGACCTTGCTGCGGATATAGTTGTAGTCCAGCAGGTCCGCCAGACTCTCGCGGTAGGCGGGCTGCACCTGCGTATCACGGTACTGCTGCAGAACGGCGAGGAAAGAGCCGCCGGAGGTGTCCAGAATTTTCTGGAAATAGTCCGGGACGATCACGCCGCGCATACGGTCGGTCTTCAGATCCACAACGAACACGCTCTTGTACTTGGGGGCAAGGACCCGCAGGAAATGCTCGGCACCCCGCTTTTCGGTCAGGGTCTGCTCCAGCTTCTCGTTCAGGCCCCGCAGCTGGCGCTCCTGGCCGTTGCGGGCATAATAGGCCTGCTTGTCCTGCCGCATGGCAGCTTCGGCCTGATTCATGGCATCGTCCAGCCGGTGCAGGTCGTTGGTGCTCTGGATGCCCACCGAGATCTCATATTCCTTCGCGCGCAGGAAAGCACGCATCTTGTCCACAGCCACCCACACGCTGTAGGGCGGCTGGTTCGGGGTGAAGATCACGAATTCGTCACCGCCGATGCGGTAGATGCGGCTGGAAACAAAGAACTTGCGGGCCGCATTGGCAATGAAGCAGAGCATGGCATCGCCGCTGCGGTGGCCCAGATGGTTGTTGATCTCGTGCAGGCCCACCACATCGATGTAGGTGCACACCATGGAGTCGTATTCGCTGGACTGCAGCGTCCGCAGATCGGTCTCGAAGAGGCTGCGGTTCAGCAGGCCAGTCAGGGTGTCGTGGCTGTAGGAGAAGTCCAGCTCCTCGCTGAGATGGTCGGCCTGTGCATCCTCACGCACCACCACGGTGGCCCATGGGTTCTGGGCGCAGCAGTTGCGGCAGGGCAGAAATTCCATGGTGATCCACACGAACTGGCCGGACACGTTTTTGCGGAAGCGGTAGCCTCCGGCTGCTGGGTGCTGAAAACAGCGGAGCGCAGGGCCTCTAGATCGGTCTGGTCGGTGAACATCTCCGCGTCGTCCGGGTGAATCACCTTGTTCGTCACCATGCGCTCACAGTAAGCGGCAAAGTCCTCCTCGGCGTCCGAACCGGCACCGGGCAGGCGTGGATCCCGCTTGATGACCCGGTATTCGCCGGTGGAAAGATTCAGCAGGGAAAGCTCCAGCACATTATCCGCAAAGATCTGGTAGGCCTGCAGTGCTAGTGCGGTCTGCTCACTGTCGGAGACGGGGACCCGGCGGTCATGGCGCATCAGGTCGCGGCGCATATCCCAGTAATCCTCGCTGTTGGGCTGGGCCAGCAGGGCCTCGGCGTTCTCCACCGGCATGGGCTTGTAGAAATAATAGCCCTGCGTATACAGGCAGTCGGCGGCCTGCAGCATGGAGACCTGCTCCGGCGTTTCCACGCCCTCGGCGATGATGGCAGATTCAGGCGGTGGGCCATATCCACCACCGATTCCACGATCTGCACGCCCTTGCTGCGGTTTTGCTGGTTCATGTCGATGAGCTTCATGTCCAGCTTGATGGCATCCACGTTGGTGTCCTTGAGCATATTCAGCGAAGAATAGCCGCTGCCAAAGTCGTCCATCATCACAGAGAAACCTTTGCGGTGCAGGCCCTGGATGGTGTTTTCCACCAGAGAAGCGTTTTCGGCCAGCATGGTCTCGGTGATCTCAGCCAGCAGGAGCTTGGGCTCCAGCTGATACTTTTCCACAAGGTTGGAGAAGATCTGCGGCACGTCCAGATTGACGATATCCACCACAGAAACGTTCACAGATACAGGCACAAGATTGCTGCCGCTCTCCTGCCACTTGTGCAGGGTCTTGCAGACAGACTCCCAGATGTACTGATCCAGCTGGGTCACAAGGCCGGTGCTTTCCAGCAGGGGCATGAACTCAGACGGGGGCACGCAGCCGCGGGTGGGGTGGTTCCAGCGCACCAGTGCTTCCATGCCCACGATGGCGCGGGTCATGCTGTTGCACTTGGGCTGCAGAAAGAAGCAGAACTCGTGATTTTTCAGGCGTGCTCCAGCTCGCTCAGCAGCTGACGCTGCTTCTTGAGACGGCTGAGCATGGCCGGAGTAAAGGGGTGCATACCGCCTACGGCCGGGCTGGGGTCTACCGATGCGATCTGTGCAAGTGCATCGGGTTGCGGTGCGCCGACATTTTCATTCAACTTCAGTTCTTCGGACATGATAAATCCCTCGCTGTTGGATGTTTTCGACAAAATATGGCATTTTAGAAAACAGTATAGCACGATTTTAAACCTTTGAAAATAGATATTTAAAACATTGCGACATTGCGGCAAAAAAGAACGGAACGCCGGACGGGTCCGAAAGGCGGGGCATAAAAAGACCGCTGCATTCCTGTGCAGCGGTCTTTTGGGCAGCGGTCTCAGGCATCCTTGCGAGTGTCGGAGCCGTTTTTCTTCGGTTCTTCTTCGGGGCTTTCCCGGCGGGCAAGACCAAGGCGCAGGGCCTTGAGGGTGGTCTTTTTTACGCCATGCTTCAGGCCGGGGAAGGCGCGCAGCATGCGGCGCGGGCCAACGATGCGGGGGGTGCGCAGCAGCTGGGCCTGCATTTCATCGCTGCGGGCCTGCAGCTCCTCGGCCAGCTGTTCCAGACGCAGCAGCTCGGCAGCGCGCTCCATCGTGCCCTTGGCGGCCAGCTGTGCAGCCTTGGCGGCTTCGGCCGTGTTGAGCTTGGCGATCTCGGAAGCACGCTTTGCGGCCTCGCGGGCCTCTTCGGTCTTGGCACGGACGGCGGCCAGCGTTTCACGCAGGGCGCGCTTTTTCGGTGCGGCTTCGCGGGCCTCAGCGGCAGCAAGCTTGAGCTGCAGGCGCTGCTCGTCCAGCTTCTGGTCGGCGTTCAGGGTGGTGGTGCCCAGCAGCTGGGTCATGGCATCGCTGACGGCATGGATACTGTCGGCCAGCTGCTCCATGGCATCCAGCGTCTTGGCCAGACCGGAGGCGGCAAAGGCCGTAACGACTACGTCTGCCGCGTAGACTGCATAGAGCACACACATAACGACAAAGCCCACAAAGGGCGGGACCATATCCACAAGACCGGCGACGACCGGGTGGACGATGCGCATGACCACCAGCGTGCCCACGCCCCACAGCAGGCTGAATTCCAGACAGATATAGCCGCCAATGTTGAAGGGAAAGTCGCTGTAGTCCCACCAGCGGGTATGATAAAGCTTATACAGTGCCCAGCCGCCTACCAGTTCCAGCGCACTGGGCAGGATGACACCGCCGATGTACAGCAGCAGGACGCTGTCCTGCAAAGGGGTCAGGGTGAACAGCACAATGACCATGCCGAAGCCGTAAATGGGGCACACCGGGCCGTTGAGAAAGCCGCGGTTCACCAGCTGACCGGTGGTGGCGGCGGCAAAGATGACCTCCAGACACCAGCCGGTGCAGGAATAAATGAGAAAGAAGGCCAGCACATGATACAGCGAAAAGCCGCATACTGTGGTGGTCGTGAGAAAGTTGAGCATAAAACACCTCCTGTGAGAATCAGGCTGCTGTGCAGGTCAGTTCTGTTTTTGTACGATCTTGTATTCATCGCCCGGCTCAAAGAACGGGCAGGCGGCCGTGCTGCAGGAAAGATAGCGGGCCATCTCGTCCTCGTCCAGACAGCCGCCCTGAGCACAGTACCAGCTGCCGTACTCGTCCTGCACATTGTTCAGGCAGATCTCGCAGGGGTCATTCATTGCCTTCGCCTTCCTGTGCAGCCTTGGCAGCAGCCTCGGCCGCTTCGCGGGCCTGACGCTTGAGGATCTTCGGCTCGATCCATGTCACGCTGGCAGGGTCCGGGTCCTTGCGGGCGATCAGGGCCTTGATCTTGATGCCCATTTCGGTGAACATGCCTCGTGTTCGGTGCGGATGTTCCACTCCGGCTCGTTCTCATGGAGGTCAAAGGTCATCCACTCGATGTCGTAGCCGGAAGCGGGGAAGTATTCCAGACTGTCGCGGAACAGATCATCGTCGTCGGTCTTGAAGTAGATCTCGCCGCCGTCCTTGAGGAACTCACGGTAGTTGATGAGCTGGCGCGGTAGGTGAGGCGGTGCTTGTGGGAAGAGCCGTTCTTGCTCCACGGGTTGCAGAAGTTGATGTAGATGCGGCTGACCGTATCCTCGGCGGTAATGACCCCCTTGATGCGCTCGATGTCGGTGCTCATGATCTTCACGTTGTCGATGGGGCGGCCTGCAGCCTGATAGGCGGCTTCGATCTTGCGCTTGGCGAGGATGAGCACCTTATCGGTGATATCGATGCCCAGATAGTTGTTTTCCGGGTGGGCGCAGGCCAACTGGGAGATGAAGCCGCCCTTGCCGCAGCCCAGTTCCAGCACAAAGGGCTGCTCCGGGCGGGCATACTGGGCGTGCCACCTGCCGCCCCAGATCAGCGGCTCGTGCACATGGAAGTCGCTGCCATCAGCTCGTCGTGGGCATAGGGTTTGAAACGCATTCTCATAGTTTGTTGTTCTCCTTAAATTTAACGTGGCTCGCCCTCTCCGTCTTTGCTTCGCAAATCCACCTTGCTCCCCTTTTTGTCACTTGCGTGACATCTTCCCCCGACCGGGGGAAGTCTTTCAAAGGGAGAGGCATTGGCAGTGCGGAAAGCTTACCGGTTTTGCCAAGGGCTCCCCCTTTGGGGGAGCTGGCGCGTCAGCGCCTGAGAGGCGAGGATGCTTACCGGTTTTGCTCCCGCAAAAATTCCTCCACCTGTTCCGGTGCAGCGGCGCAGCTGCCCTGACAGATGCCGGGCTTGCCGCCGCCGCGTCCGTTCAGGGCGGCGTTCAGGGCTTTGGTCAGGCGCGCACATCGCCGTCCGCCTGCGCGATGCAGTAGCCGGTGCCCTTTTCGGTGGGGGTCAGGGCGGCGCAGAGACCGGTGGTGGCTTCGGTCAGGCGCACCGCCAGCCGGTGCAGGCCGTCCGGGTCAAGGCCGGGCACTGTGCGGATGGCATCCTCACCGGGGTTTGCCAGCTGGGCAAGTGCATCGAACAGCTGAGAACATACGCCAAAGTGTGTAAACTTGAGCGCAGTATACTCATCGTAGACGCGATGCACCGCCACAGCGGTCTGGTCGGCCTTGGCCGAGAGCAGCGCCCCGATCTCTGCCTGCCGGGCACGCATGGCCTGTGCAGCAAGCAATGCCCGCTGGCCGCACACCACGCTCAGCCGCACGCCGCCCTTGTAGTTCTCGCTGGCCAGAATTTTGATCTGTCCCACCTGTCCGGTGGTGCGGGTGTGGGTGCCGCAGCAGGCGCAGACATCCGCACCGGGAATGGTTACGATGCGCACCTGCCCTTCGATCTCCTTTTTGGAGCGGTAGACAAGGGCGGCAAGCTCCTCCCGGGTGGGGTAGCTGACCAGCACCGGCACATCCTGCCACACGATGCGGTTGGCGGCAAGCTCGGCTGCCTGCAGGCCCTCGGCAGAAATGGGCACGCTGGTGTCCATGCGCACAGCCTCGGAACCGATGTGGAAGCCCACGTTCTCGGCCCCGAACATCTGGTGCAGGATGCCGGAAAGGATGTGCTCACCGGTGTGCTGCTGCATTTTGTCAAACCGCCATTCCCAGTCGATGCAGCCGGAAACGGCAGTGCCGGGAACAGCGCTTTCCGGCAGAGCGTCCACGCTGTGCCAGAGGATGCCGTCACGCTCGTGCACATCGGTCACATTCAGCGTGGCACCGTCCGGCAGGGTCAGGGTGCCCCGGTCGGCAGGCTGACCGCCGCCCTCCGGTAGAACACCGTGCCGTCCAGCGCAATGCGCCCGCCGCCGGTCTTTTCGTCCGGCTCTGCGGCAAGGATGGTGCTCTCGCACTGGGTGCGGAAAGCGTCCTGTTCAAAGTATTTTTCTGTGCGCTGCATGGTACCTCCAAAAACCCTCTCAGTCATCGCTGCGCGATGCCAGCTCCCCCGAAAGGGGAGCTTTTTCTCTGGAGGGAAAATAAGACTTCCGGGCTGAAGGCGCCTCTCACCAAGCCATCGTCTGAAGCTCCCCCTTCGGGGGAGCTGGCGCGAAGCGCCTGAGAGGGTTATCCCGTAAAAATAAGTATACCACGTTTTTTGCCTGTGGAAAATAGTCTGCGGATATGTTATGATAAGAAACAACGATATTCCCATAAAATGTTAAAAATGAGGAAGGTAATAGCATGCGTGAAAGTGGAATCCTGATGCCGGTGTCCAGCCTGCCCGGCCCTTACGGTATTGGCTGCTTTGGCAAGGAAGCATTCAAGTTTGTGGATTTTTTGGCACAAGCGGGCCAGAAGATCTGGCAGATCCTGCCACTCAGTCCCACCGGCTACGGTGACAGCCCCTATCAGAGCTGCTCGGCCTTTGCGGGCAACCCCTATTTTATCGACCTCGACGCTTTGAAGGAAGAAGGCCTGCTCACCGCCGCCCAGCTCAAGGCCGAAAAATGGGGCACAGACCCCAAAGAGGTGGACTACGGCACTTTGTATGTGAGCCGCTTTAAAGTCCTGCGCACCGCCTACGCCGCATGGCGCAAGCAGTGCGCCGGGCTGCACGGCTGCAGCTATTACTTCCCGGATGATTACTATGCCTTTACCCTCGCCAATGAGGAATGGCTGGACGACTACGCCCTGTACATGGCCCTGAAAGTGGCCAACGGCATGAAGAACTGGTGGAGTGGGACAAGCCCTACCGCCTGCGCGACAAAAAGGCCCTTGCTGCCTTTGCCGCCGAAAACGAGGAAGAGATCGGCTTCTGGAAGTTCGTGCAGTACAAGTTTGCGGCCCAGTGGCAGGCGGTGAAGGCCTACGCCAACAAAAAGGACGTGCAGATTTTGGGCGACATCCCCATCTACGTCTCTGCCGACTCGGTGGATGCATGGGTGGGCGGCGCGCTGTTTGAGCTGGACGCCGACGGCGGCTTTGCCCGTGTGGCGGGCTGCCCGCCGGATTACTTCTCTGCCGACGGTCAGCTGTGGGGCAACCCGCTGTACAACTGGGCCTACCACAAAAAGACCGGCTACGCGTGGTGGGTGCGCCGGGTGCGCCACGCACTGGGCATCTACGACCTGCTGCGCATCGACCACTTCCGCGGCTTCGATACCTACTGGGCCATCCCGGCGGACAGCACCACCGCCCGCACCGGCAAGTGGGAGAACGGCCCCGGCATGGAGCTGTTCGATGCGCTGGAAGCTGCCCTTGGCAAGCTGCCCATCATTGCCGAGGATCTGGGTGAACTGTTCCCCAGCGTGCGAAAGCTGCTGGCCGACAGCACCTTCCCGGGCATGAAGGTGCTGCAGTTCGCCTTCAGCGGTGGGGACAGCGAGTATCTGCCCCACAACCACGTCAAGAACAGCGTGGTGTATCCCGGCACTCACGATAACACCACCCTGACCGACTGGTGGGAGAACGGCGCTTCCGAAAAGGAAAAGGCTGCCGCTGCCGCTTACCTGCACCTGACCGGCGTAAAGCCCACCGCAAAGGAGCTGGCGGCCATCCGGACCGATGATGTCCGCATCGCTCTGCTGCGCGCAGCGCTGGGGTCGGTGGCTGACCGGGCTATCATCCCCATGTACGACTGGCTGGGTCTGGGTGCGGAAGCACACCTGAATACCCCCGGCAAGCTGGGTGGAAACTGGGCATGGCGCGCCGCTGACGGCTTTGCCGCCAAGGCACTGGCCAAGACCATCCACGACGAGTGCAGTGTGTACTGCCGCGTATAAACAGAAGGCACAGAGCGGCGGGAGCTTAGCAATTTGACGAAAATATAAAAACTCCGGCAGAAAATTGTGCGTTTTGCTGGTAAAATCGGAAGCTGAATGGTATAATGTTGCTAAAGCAGCATTATGCCATTTTTCTTTGCCTGATGCGTTCCCGGCATTTCCGGAAACAGGGCGGGCGCGGGATGCATAATGCGGCAGATGGTTCCTGAACGTATGGGGAACAGGTGACTGCACGCGGGATACGGGAGCGCCGCGTGCGCAGATGATGGGGAAAATTACATGAAGAAAGAATGTACCGAGCAGGATCTGCGGGAACTTGCGCGCTCAGCGCAGGCCGCATTTGAGGCAGTGACCCTGACCGAAGCACCGCTTTGTGACGGCTGGCAGGACGATGGCCTGCGGGTGGACTACGAGCTGCGCAATGGCCGTGTGGACTGTGTGCTGCACCGCAGAGTGGAAGCGGACGGCAAATGCTGGGAGCTGGAAATGTGCGCACCGCTGGCAGGCAATGTGCTGCCGGAAGAGCGCATGACACCCCGGGAGCGGGAACTGTGCCGCGAGGATATGAGCCATGATTTCCTTACCGGCGTGTACAACCGCCGCTATCTGGAAACGGTGTTTGCCCAAAAGCTGGAACAGTGTGCAGCGCAGGGCCGCAAGGCGGCTGTGGCGCTGGTGAGCATCGACAACGGCCAGAAGCTGCGGGATACCTACGGCCAGCCTGTGATGGACCAGCTGCACTGCTTTGTGGGCAACCAGTGGAAAAAGAACTTTGATACCCCTGCGACCCGCGTGGTCTGCCGCCTGACCGGCAGCATCTTTGCGGTGGGCTGTCTGGATGCCGACGGCAAGCAGCTGGCAGAGGAAATGCAGAACCTGTATCGGCAGATGCCCCGGGAATGCATCACCACCACCGGCATGATGCGCCGGGTGCCCTTTACCCTGAGCTGCGGCGTGGCGAGCCTTGAGGATGTCCCTGCAAAGAACTGGCAGGCATTGTATGAGCTGTGCGATGCACGCCTGCGGGAGGCACAGAACGCCGGCGGCGATCAGATGCGTGCAGAATAAAACCAGCGTATAAAATCCCCCTTTTGGCGCAGACTAAGGCCAGAAGGGGGATTTTTTGTATGGAAAACCAGAAGAACGACAACCTGAACCTGCTGGAAGCCGTGGTGCAGAATACCGAGATGGGCAAGAACACCTTGGAACAGATCGTGCCGATGACCGACGATGTGCAGTTCAAGGCCGAGCTGCTGCGCCAGCGCAATGTGTACCACCAGCTCAATCAGGAAGCGCACACCGCCATCGAGGCCTGCGGCGGCACCGCGCAGGGGCAGAGCGCATGGCAAAGCTGAACACGAAAATGGGCATCAGTATGAAGACCCTCACGGACAAGTCCACCCGCAATCTGGCCGAGATGCTCACACAGGGCAGCGGCATGGGGGTGGTGGACTGCGTAAAGGCCCAGAAGGATTACCCCAATGCCGCGCCCGGCGCAAAGCGCCTTGCCCAAAGACTGCAGGAGTTTCAGGAGGACAGCCGGGTAAAGCTGGAACAGTTCTTGTAAAAGAAAACCCTCTCAGGCTCACTTTGTTCGCCAGCTCTCCCGAAGGGCGAGCCATTGGCAAAACGGAAAACGTTTCCGGAATGTCAAAAGCTCCCCCTTTCGGGGGGAGCTGGCAATGCGAAGCATTGACTGAGAGGGTTCTTTTTTACAGTGCTTCCACCATTGCTGCCACGATCTTGGTGGCGGTGGCTACATATTCCGCAATGCTGAACTTTTTCACCACCAGCACCTCGTGGCCGTCCTCGTCGGCGTTGTCGCTCATGGCGCGCAGGATGACGCAGGGCACACCGTTCTTGGCGGCGATCTGGCTCACAGCGGCACCCTCCATCTCCACGCAGTCGGGGGCGCATTTGGCTTCAATGGCAGCCTTGGTTTCACTGTCGCCCACAAACAGGTCGCCGGTGGCGATCTTGCCCACCAGAGCCTTCACACCCGCTTCGGCGCAGGCTTTTTCGGCGGCGGCGATCAGCTCCGGGTCGCCGGTGTATTCCTTGAGGAACGGCGGGTTCTGGCAGATCATATCCAGCTGTGCGTCGTGGTACAGCACAGTCTTGCCGATGACCACATCACCAATGCCGATCTTCGAGGTCATATTGCCTGCGATGCCGGAAAAGATGATCTTCTCCGCGCCGAATTTTGTGATGAGCACCTGCGTGGTGGCGGCGGCATTGGCCTTGCCCATGCCGGCACAGCACACCACCACCTGTTTGCCGGCCAGCGTGCCCTTGTGGTAATCCACGCCGCCGTAGGGCTCCACGGTGACATTCTCCAGCTTTGCACACAGCTGATCGACTTCATCGGGCATTGCGCCCATAATACCGAAAATCATAGGAAACCTCTTTTACGATTTTAAATGCCGACGCGTGCGCTCTGGCCATATATAGCGGAAATTTATTTTTAATTTTGTAAGTTCAAAAGCCTGCGGGCTTTTGGAACTTACTTTTTCACGGGAAGGGGCGAAACCGGAAGTGACATCTTTGCCGAAAATCAGACGTTGAACAGGAACTCGATCACATCGCCATCGTTGACAACGTATTCCTTGCCCTCGGTGCGCTGCAGACCCTTGGCCTTGACGGCGGCGTAATCGAAGTTGTTGGCTTCCAGATCGCTGTAGCCAATGACGCTGGCACGGATGAAGCCGCGCTCGAAATCGCTGTGGATCTTGCCGGCAGCCTGCGGTGCTTTGGTGCCCTTGCGGATGGTCCATGCGCGGCACTCCTTCTTGCCGTCGGTCAGGAAGGAGATCAGGCCCAGCAGATCATAGCTGGCAGTGATGAGGTTGTCCAGACCACTGGCTTCAATGCCCATTTCAGCCAGAAAAGCCTTCTTTTCCTCGGGAGAGTAGTCGGCGATATCCTCCTCGGTCTTGGCGCAGATGGGAATGTAGCGTGCGCCCTCTTCCTTGGCGCGTGCGGCCACCAGCGGGACATACTTGTTGTTTTCGATGCCCTCCATCAGGTCATCCTCACCCACGTTGCAGGCGTACAGCACCGGCTTTGCGCTCAGCAGGCCCATCTCGTGCAGAACAGCTTGCTGCTCGGCATCGCCCTCGTCAAAATCGAAGCTGCGGGCAGGCTTGCCGGCGCTCAGGTGGTCGGCCAGCTGCTGCAGCCATGCGGCTTCGGCGGCAGCACCCTTGTTGTTGCCGCTCTTGGCGGCCTTTGCCATGCGGCCTGCGCGGTTCTGCACCACCTCAAGGTCGGACAGGATCAGCTCGTAGTCGATGGCATCGATGTCAGCAATGGGGTCCACGGCCTCAGCCTTGGAAACATCCTCCACCACATGGATGATGTTGTCATCGTCAAAGCAGCGCACCACATGCACAATGGCGTCGCACTCGCGGATGTGGCCCAGAAACTTGTTGCCAAGCCCGCGCCCTGACTGGCACCCTTTACAAGGCCCGCGATATCCACGAACTCCACGATGGCAGGGGTCTTTTTATTGGTCTGCCAGATCTCGGCCAGCTTGTCCAGACGCTTGTCCGGCACGGCTACGATGCCGCTGTTCGGCTCGATGGTGCAGAAGGGATAGTTTGCGGCTTCTGCGTTCTTGGTGGAGGTGATGGCATTGAACAGAGTGGACTTGCCGACGTTCGGCAGGCCGACGATACCTAATTTCATTTTATTATACTCTTGCGAAAAGATTTAACGCTGCGGTAAAAAGCGATATTATAACAGGATAATTGTAGCACAATGGACGTTTTTTCTCAATACTCACTTAAGTGGAAACGAAAAGCCGCCCGTGGAAAAGCAGTGCTGCTTTTCCACGGGCAGTCCTTATGATTCAGGTTGTACGGGTCTTACTTGCAGATGGTAAGGGTGCCGGACGCGGTCTCTTCAAAGTGGCTGGCGTAGAATTCCTCCATCAGCCGGATGAGAGAAACGATGTCCCGGGCACCGGCGGTCTCGTAGCAGGAGTGCATGGCCAGCTGGGGCAGGCCGATGTCCACGCAGTTCATGGATACCTGCGCCATGGCAAGGTTGCCCAGAGTGCTGCCGCCGACCTTATCGGAACGGTTGGCAAAATACTGCAGCGGGACACCGGCGCGGGCGGCAAGCTCCTTTGCCACGGCCATGCTCATGCCGTCGCTGGTATACTTCTGGCCGGCGTGCACCTTGACCACAACGCCCTCGTTCATGTAGGTGCAGTTGTTCACATCGGTATATTCCGGGTGGTTGGGGTGCACGGCGTGGGCGTTGTCGGCGCTGAACATGAAGCTGGAGGCCACCGCACGGTGGAAGTCCTCATCGCCGGGGCAGACGTTCTGCGCGATGCGGTGCAGAACGTCGTACAGGAAGGTGGAAGCTGCGCCCTGCTTGGTGCCGGAACCCACTTCTTCGTTGTCGAAAAAGGCGGCAACATTGATGGACTGGGCGCTGTGTGCGTTCAGAAAACCTTTCAGGATGCCGAACACACACTGCTGGTCATCCAGACGGCCGGAGGAGATGAACTCCTCATTGCAGCCCCAGACGGCGGCCTTTTCGCGGATGCAGAGGAACAGGTCGCTGCCAAGGATCTGCTCTTCTGCGACCTGCAGCTCAGCGGCGACCAGCTTTTTCAGCACGCCTTCCTCGGCGGCACCGCCCAGCAGGGGCAGCATATCCACCTGCTTGTTGTAGGAAGCCTTGTCGTTGACCTCGCGGTCCATATGGATGGCCACGCTGGGGATCATCAGCAGGTCGCGGTCCAGCGTGAGCAGGCGGGAGGTGATGGCATTGTTTTCCTTTATCAGCACGCGGCCTGCCACCGACAGCGGCCTGTCCATCCATGTGGAGCAGATCATGCCGCCGTAGCCTCGGTGTTCAGCTTGGTGTACTTCCGGCCCATGTGGATCTCGGCATTTTCCTTGATGCGGAAACAGGGGGAATCCGTGTGGGCAGCGGCCACGTTGAAGCTGTAGTTTTCCAGCTGTTCTCCCATGCGGAATGCAAGGATGCTGGAGCCGTTGCGGCAGACAAAATAGCTCCTGCCGGGTTCCAGCTGCCACCGGCGGCTCTCCAGCAGCTCGGAAAAGCCCTCCTTCAGCAGGATGTTCCGGACGGATGCAGTGGTGTGGTATGCGGTAGGATTGCCGTCAATGAAGGACAGCAGCTCCTGTACTTCTTTTTCGATCATTGGAAGACCCTCCATGGATTTATCGGTTTGGATGCTCCTATTCTACTTCTGCGGTTTGCGCTTTGCAATAGCCGGTCCTGCGGGCGGGGAAGAATTTGTTTTACATTGCGCGGGTTCTATAGTATACTATTCCTGTTGGTAAATATCGAATCGACAGGAAAGGCAGGGACCGTCATGGAACGCAGTGATCCGCGCTATCAGGCGTATGTGGAAATATTAAAGGAAGAACTGATCCCGGCAATGGGCTGCACCGAACCTATTGCGCTGGCTTATGCCGCGGCCCGGGCACGCGAGGTGCTGGGCGCACTGCCCGAAAGTGTGCAGCTGCAGGTGAGCGGCAGCATTATTAAGAATGTGAAGAGCGTCATCGTGCCCAACACCGGCCACCTGAAAGGCATGGAAGCCGCTGTGGCAGCGGGCATCATTGCCGGTTCGGCAGACAGAGAGCTGGAAGTCATCTCCGAGGTCAGCGAGGACAAGAAGGCTGCCATCCGGGACTATCTGCAGACGGTGCCCATTTCCATCCAGCACATCGAGCAGGGGCATGTGTTCGATATCATCGTTACCGAGCGCAGCGGGGATTCCTACGCAAAGGTGCGCATTGCGGATTTTCACACCAACATCTGCCTGATCGAAAAGAATGGCCGGGTGCTCTACGAAAAGCCGCTGCTGAACGAGGAGGCCCGGCGGGACAGCCGGGCGACCGCAGCCTGCTGAACATGAAGGACATCTGGGACTTTGCCGAGACGGCCGACCTGCAGGATGTGGCGGACCTGCTGGAACGCCAGATCCGCTACAACAACGCCATTGCAGAGGAGGGCCTTCTGGGCGACTATGGCGCGAACATCGGCCGGGTGCTGCTTTCTACCTACGGCAACGATGTGTCTATCCGGGCCAAGGCCAAGGCGGCCGCCGGTTCGGATGCCCGCATGAACGGCTGTGAGCTGCCGGTCATCATCAACTCCGGCAGCGGCAATCAGGGCATCACCTGCTCGGTGCCGCTCATTGAATATGCCAAGGAGCTGCACAGCGGCAAGGAAAAGCTTTACCGTGCCTCATCATTTCCAATCTGGTGGCCATCCACGAAAAGACCGGCATCGGCACCCTGTCCGCCTACTGCGGCGCAGTCAGCGCCGGTGCGGGCGCAGGCGCGGGCATCGTATATCTGTGCGGCGACGGCTATCAGGCCGCCATCCACACGGTGGTCAATGCGCTGGCCATCGTGTCCGGCATCGTGTGCGACGGCGCAAAGGCCTCCTGCGCGGCAAAGATCGCATCCTCGGTGGACGCGGCCTTGCTTGGCTACAACATGTACAAGTGCCATCAGGAGTTCAAGGGCGGTGACGGCATCGTGATGAAGGACATCGAGACCACCATCAAGGGCATCGGCCGTCTGGGCAAGGACGGCATGAAGGAGACCAATGAGGAGATCATCCGGCTGATGATCGAGTAAGGCCGGGCCGGAATTGTGAAAAAATCATACAAATCCTTCTTTATTTTGTCATAACTCTTCCGTATAATAAGAAGTGGAATACTTTGCTGCTCTGCCCGCCCGGCGGGCATCCGATAAAATGGGAGGAGATCATTATGGCCAACGAAAAGATCCTCGTTGTGGACGACGATACCAATATCTGCGAGCTGCTGCGGCTGTACCTGACCAAGGAGGGCTATCAGGTCACGGTGGCAAACGATGGCGAAGAAGGTCTGGAAAAGTTCAATCAGGTCAAGCCCGATATGGTGCTGCTGGACGTGATGATGCCCAAGATGGACGGTCTGGAAGTGTGCCGCCGCATCCGCAAGGCGGGCAACACCCCGGTGATGATGCTCACGGCCAAGGGCGAGACCTTTGATAAGGTGCTGGGCTTGGAGCTGGGTGCAGACGATTACATGGTAAAGCCCTTTGATGCCAAGGAAGTGGTGGCCCGCATCAAGGCGGTGCTGCGCCGCTGCCAGACCACCACGGCTGCTGCCGAGAGCACCGAGGGCGTGATCGAATTCGACAACCTGCGTCTGGACATGAACAGCTATGAGCTGCGGGTCAAGGGCAAGGTGGTGGAGGCTCCCCCCAAGGAGCTGGAACTGCTGAACTGTCTGGCCTCCCATCCGAACCGCGTCTACACCCGTGATCAGCTGCTGGACGAGGTGTGGGGCTTTGAGTATTACGGCGACAGCCGCACCATTGATGTGCATGTCAAGCGCCTGCGCGAGAAGCTGGCCGGTGCTTCCGACAAATGGGAGCTGAAGACCGTATGGGGCGTGGGCTATAAGTTCGAGGTGCGTCAGTAATGCGCAAAAGTATCTCGGTGGCGTTCTTCTCGCTGGTGTCCACCCTGATGGTGCTGGGCATCGTGCTGATGGGCGCTTCGGAGTGGGTGCTGTTCAAGAACTACTTTGCCAAGGATCGCTACGAAACACTGGATCAGGTGGTGGGCGTCACCCAGCGCACGGCCCAGTATCTGGTCCAGCAGGCGGAGCTGCCGGAAGGCGATGAGCTGGACGCACTGAGCACCAAGCTGGAGATCATCGGTGAGAGCGCAGAGGCCTATCTGTTCTTTACCGACAACGACGGCCGGGTGATGATCGCCTCCAGCCCGGACAAGCTGGAGAGCCTGACCGTGCCGGAAGAATGATGGAGAAGATCGACGCTTCCGATGCGGACTACTACCATGTGTTCGGCACGCTGGGCGGCATGCTGGACGGGAAAAGCTACATCACGGTCAGCGAAATGCGCAATGAGAACGGCCAGCCCAGCGGCTACCTGTTCCTGTGCTCTTCCGGCGAGCAGCTGACCCAGTTCAAGCAGCAGTTCTGGTCCAACTTCCTGCTGTCGGCCTGTGTGATGCTGCTGTGTGCCAGCATCCTGACCAAGATCCTGATGCGCCAGCTCACCGATCCGCTGCAGAAGGTGACGGATGCCGCCCAGCGCTTTGGCGGCGGTGATCTTTCCGTCCGTGTGGAGGGGGTGGAAGGCGAAGGCGAGGCAGCCGACCTTGCCCGCACCTTCAACCGCATGGCAGACAACATCCAGATGAACGACAACTCCCGCGGTCAGTTCATGGGCAACATCGCCCACGAGCTGCGCACCCCCATGACCACCATCAAGGGCTTTGTGGACGGCATTCTGGACGGCACCATCTCCGGATATGCAGAACCACTACCTGCAGCTGGTCAGTGAGGAAACGGGCCGTCTGGCACGGCTCATCCAGAACATGCTGGATCTTTCCAAGCTGGAAAGCGGCGAATATCAGGTGAATGCCGGATGTTCAACATCTGGGAGACGATCACCGGCGTGGCGCTCTCGGCAGAGCAGCGCATCAACGACGGCATGATCGACATCGACGGCCTGACCATGGACGAAAAGGTGCTGGTCTACGCCGACCCCGACCTGATCCATCAGGTGGTGTATAACCTGCTGGACAACGCCATCAAGTTTACGCCTGCGGGCGGCACCATCCGCTTCGGGGTGGAAAAGCTTGGCCCGGAAGCCGAGATCTCCATCTGGAACTCCGGTCAGGGCATCAGCCCGGAAGCGCTGCCTACGTGTTCCAGCGGTTCTACAAGGAGGACCGCTCCCGCGGCCTGCACGCCCGGGGCGCTGGCCTTGGCCTGAACATCTGCAAGGTGCTGGTGAACCTTTCCGGCGGGCAGATCCGGGTGGAGAGCCAGCAGGGCGAGTGGTGCCGGTTCGTGTTCACCCTGCCCACCGTGGCACCGAACCCCGGCGGCATGAAGCGCCTGCCGGACGAAGCCGGCGGTGAACCCACCGTGGAAGACCCTGCAAGCATGAAGCCCGTAGAATGAACTTCCAGCCAGACTGCCCCGGACCCGGGGCGGTCTGGCTGTTTTGGCGTGGGGAAACTTTGCCGCCGATGAAACTCCCCCAGTCATCTCGCTGCGCTCAATGCCAGCCCCCTCTGGATGGGGCCCTTGGCATGGCGGTAAAGCTTCCGGTTAAAGTGCAAATCTTCCGGGCGTGCCAGAGGCTCCCTCTCCGAGGGAGCTGGCAAAGCCGTCAGGCTTTGACTGAGGGAGTTTACTTCGCAAATGGACAGATCTTTCCAAATACGTCATTTCCGTGAAAAAGCCGTTGGCGGGTTTGATTTTTTGCTCGTTTTCATGTAAACTAAAAGATAACCATGCCCATGCTGTTTTTGCGGTTTGAAACCGCCAGCACAATGGGACAAATGGGAATAAAAATTTATAAAATAACGGAGCGTAAAGATAGAATATGGCAATCGTAAGTCCTTCGATCCTTTCCGCTGATTTTGGCAAACTGGGTGCAGACTGCCGCATGGTGCTGGATGCCGGTGCACAGATGCTGCATTACGACGTGATGGACGGCCACTTTGTGCCCAACATCAGCTTTGGCGTGCCGGTGCTCAAAAGCCTGCACAAAAATCTGCCGGATGCCTTTTACGATGTGCACCTGATGATCAGCCATCCGCTGCAGTATGCGGAAGCCTTCATCAAAGCCGGTGCCACCCTGTACAACTTCCACCTTGAGTGCGAGGATGATATTCAGGCCACCATTGATGCCGTCCGGGCGCTGGGCTGCAAGGTGGGGCTGACCATCAAGCCCGGCACCGAGCCGCAGGCGCTGGCACCGTATCTTGACCAGCTGGATCTTGTGCTGGTGATGAGCGTGGAGCCCGGCTTCGGCGGGCAGAAGTTCATGCCCTCGGCGCTGGACAAGCTGCGCTGGCTCAAGGCAGAGCGCGAAGCGCGCGGCGCACACTATCTGCTGGAAGTGGACGGCGGCGTGGACAATGCTACCGCGCCCCAGTGCGTGGAAGCGGGCGCTGATATTCTGGTGGCGGGCAGTGCAGTGTTCGGCGCGGCAGACCCTGCTGCAGCCGTGCAGCACCTCGCCAGCCTTTGAAAGGATAACCATTTATGGATGAATCTTTGATCCGGGAGCAGGAGGCACAGCTCCAGAAGACCGGCCGCTACTATAAGCATATCTGCTTTATGGCGGTGCCGGTGCTGTGCATGGCCTGTTTTCTGTACGGTGTGCGCCCGCTGCTGCTGTGCGGCATTGCGGTGCTTACCGGCAACCTGTGCGACCGTCTCGTTTCGCTGCTGCGCCGCCGCGTGTATCAGGGCAGTGACTTTTCCAACGAGAGCTTTGCGCTCGTCATTGCCCTGCTGATGCCGGTGACGGTGGATATCTATGTTCTGATCGCCGCAGTGCTTGCCGGTGTGCTGATCGGCAAGGAGATCTTTGGCGGCTACGGCAGCTACCCCTTCAACCCGGCTGCTGTGGGCTATGTGGTGGCGGCAGTGTCATGGCCGGAACAGGTGTTCCGCTATCCGCAGCCCTATACGAACATCCCTTTGTGGGACGCTTCCATGGTGCCGGTCTCCAGCGCCATTGAGGACACCCTGCGCAGCGGCGGTATGCTGAACATCGGCTCGCTGGCGCTGGGTCTGGGCGAATATGCTGCTCCCATGGGCACCGGCGCTGCGCTGGTGATCCTTGCCTGCGGCCTGTTTTTGTGGACCCAGAAGGATGCCCACATGTCTGCATCGATCAGCTTTCTTGTGACCTGTGCGGTCATTGCGTTCTTCTTCCCGCGGCAGGCGGGCCTTGCCGACAGTGCCGTGCTGTCAAATATCCTGCCCCGCCTGCAGTGTGTGCGGGATGAGCTGCTGACTGGCGCGATCCTGTTCAGCGCGGTGTTCCTGATTAACGAGCCTTACACCTGCGTGCACCACCGCATGGGCCGTGTGCTGTACGGCGTGCTGGTGGGCGTTGTGAGCATGGGCTTCCGCTACTATGGCGTGTACGAGACCGGTGTGTGCTTTGCGCTGCTGGCGGTCAACAGTGTGTCGGCATGGATCGACCGCACCGAGGCAAAGCTGTATCACCTGACCCATCTGCAGGCAGATGCCGGAAAGGAGGCAGCACAATGAGACGCGCAACGGCTGAACTGATCGTAAAAGATCCCAACAAGTTTGCCCACCACGACCGTGTGTTCCTGAATAACCCGGTGGTCATGCAGGGCATGGGCCTTGCCCCGCTAGTGGTGCTTGCCACCAGCGGCCAGAATGCGGTGATGCTGGCGGTGGCGGTGGCGCTGCTGCTGGTGCCCTCCCGCGTGCTGGCCTGTCTGCTGAGCCGCCTTGTGCCCTGCACGACGAGGACCCCGCCCCGGAAACGCTGCAGAAAAAGCTGCTGCCCCGTGCACTGGTGTACGGCTTCAGCACGGCGGTGGTGTATCTGGCGGTGTATCCCATCCTGAATATGCTGTTCAGCACCAGCCTGCTGAGCTTGGCATCTACCTACCCATGCTCACGGTGGAGCCGCTGCTGACCTACCGCTTTGGCCGCGTGCAGGAGACGGTGCGCAAGGCTGTCTCCAAGGGCCTGCGCATCACAGTGGGCTATGCTTTGCTGCTGGTGCTGCTGGGCTGCGTCCGTGAATGGCTGGCCGCAGGCACCATGTTCGGTGTGGTTGTCAGCCGCCCGGTGCTGCCCATGGCAAGCATGCCGGCAGGCGGCTTTATCGTGCTGGGCGTGCTGTGCGCCGTATGGCGTGCACTGGCCCAAAAGCGCAAGGCATATCTCACCAAAGAGGCACGCAACCTTGTGGATGTGCATTCCCAGAAGGAGGCGGACCGCGAACAATGAGAGATGTTGTAACAACAAGCGCAGTGTTCTTCAGCTATGCACTGCTGGCGGTGTTCGCGCAGAACGCCGTCTTTACCCGTGCACTGGGCGTTTCGCGTCTGGTGCAGCTGGTGGGCGATGACCGCACCAGCAGCTGGCTGTTCGGTATGCAGCTGTGCATCACGCAGGTGCTGGTAACGCCCTTTGCGTGGTATGCCGGCAGCCGGATCGCGCCGCTGGCAAACCGTGCCCAGCTGCGCCCGCTGGTGTATATTGCCAGCATTGCCGTGGTGTGCGTTCTGGAGCACGCTGTGCTGTGGCTGGCGAAGGGCCTGCCGCACCGCAGCGCATTGCTGCGCATCGTGCCGCTGGCGGGCCTGAACAGCTGTGTGCTGGGCACTGTACTGGTGGAGCGCACCCAGAGCTTTACGCTGGGGCAGAGCCTTGGCTTTGGCCTTGGCAGCGGCCTTGGCTATGTGCTGGCGGTGCTGCTGGTAACGGAAGCCCGCCACCGCCTGCGCAGCAAGGCCATCCCGGAAGCATTCCGCGGCCTGCCCATCACGCTGGTGTATATCGGCGTGCTGGCACTGGCGATCTATGGTTTCACCGGACATTCTGTGATCCTGTAACATTGGCAGGGAGGAGAATCGACAATGGCAAAGTATAAACGTCAGAAGGTCAAGCGCTACCGCCGCAGCTTCTACAGCCGCGGTACACGCATCAAAAAAGGCATCGGCATCGTGGTGCTGGTGCTGGCGGTGCTGGGCGCAGCCTGGCTGGCAGCACCCCACGTGCTGGACTGGGCTACCCACACCTGGTATACTGTGGTGAAGAACCGTGATCTGGAAGCTGAATCGGCATCCCGCGCAGCCGCCTCGTCCGAAGCAGCTGCATCCTCGGCGGTACAGGAAGCGGCTTCGTCCCAGCCGGAGCCGGAACAGCCCAAGGAGCTGGACGGCAAGGCCATTACCGGCGGCAGCTGGGCCGCAGTGGATGTGAGCACCCTTGCCGATGATGCGGCCATCCGTGCAGCGGCGCAGCAGCTCAAGGCGCAGGGAGCGGATTACGGCCTTGTGACCCTGAAAACACCGGATGGCAGCATCTGCTACGCTTCGCAGGTGCCGGCTGCCGCCCAGAGCATTGCCGACACCACCGTGGACCCGGCCCGCATCGCGGCCATCTTCCGGGAAGAGGGCGTGATCCCTGTGGCCCAGCTTGCAGCCTTCAAGGACCCCATCTCCTCCCGCACCGACCGCAGCATGGCCATCCACTACGGCGACGGCCTGTGGCTGGACGCCCAGAAGGACGGCAATGCATGGCTGAATCCCTACTCCGCTGCGGCAGTGGAATATGTAGCGATCTGGTAGCCGAGGTGCAGGGCATGGGCTTTGAGCAGGTAGTCCTGACCAATGTCCAGTTCCCGAAGCTCAGCCGCAAACAGGACTACGGCGAGACCAGCGGCGTTTCCCGCGCGGATCAGCTCAAGGCGGATATCGCCGCCCTGCAGAGCCGCTTTGCGGGCAGCATGACCCTGTGGTTCAGCTACACGCTGGATCAGTGCAATACCAACAGCGTGTCGCTGGATGTGCCCGCTGTGACGCTGGGCATGGACAACCTGCTGGTGACGGCAGACAAGGCGATGGACGCCGACAGCCGCACCGCACTGGAGCAGTCTGCCGCCGGACAGGGCGTGCAGCATCTGGTGTTGCACAGCGCCGACATTTTCCAGTAACGTCTCTGGTTTTATAAGAGGGAGGAATCTGCTATGAATACCAAATCCTGCTTTGCACCGGCCCACATCCTTCTGCCTTCGGAGCAGATCCCACTGGAAAAGTGGGGCTGCATTGCCTGCGATCAGTTCACCAGTGACCGGGATTACTGGCAGAAAGCCGAGGCTGCCGCGGCAGGCAGCCCCAGCACCCTGAACATGATCCTGCCGGAGGTCTATCTGGAGGACGGCGATGCCGATGCACGCATTGAGAAGATCCATGCCACCATGGATGAATATGCCCGGAACGTGCTGACTCGCGCGGTGGACGGCTTTGTTTACGTGGAGCGCACCGAGCAGAGCGGCAAGGTGCGGCAGGGCCTTGTGGGCATGGTGGATCTGGAAGCCTACAGCTACCGCCGGGGCGAGAAATGCACGGTGCGCCCCAGCGAGAGCACCGTGGAAAGCCGCATCCCGCCCCGCATGAAGGTGCGCACCGGCGCCAGTCTGGAAACGCCTCACATCATGATGCTGGCGGACGACCCCGGCTGCACCCTCATCGACCGGTGGCGGCGCATAAAGCCGAACTGCCCAAGGTATACGAAGGCGAATTGATGCTGAACGGCGGCCACATTGCGGGCTGGGCTGTGGAAGACCCTGCCCTCATTGCGCAGATCGAAGATGCGCTGGCTGTGCTGGGCAGTCAGGAAGAATTCGACAAAAAGTATCCGGATGCCACTCGCCGCGACCCGCTGACGCTGGCCGTGGGCGACGGCAACCACTCGCTGGCCACTGCAAAGGCCTGCTGGAGGAGCTGAAAAAGACACTCACACCGGAGCAGGCAGCAAACCATCCGGCCCGCTGGTGTCTGGCCGAGGTGTGCAATGTGCACTCGCCTGCGATCGAGATCGAGCCGATCCACCGCGTGCTGTTCAATGTGGACTGCGCAGCGGTGCTGCTGAGCCTGATCACGTGGAGCGATTCCAATATGGCCGGCTGCAGCTTTGGCGGCAGCAAGCAGCAGCCCTTCACGCTGGCCGGGCCGCACATGTCCAACGTGCTCAGCTTTGAGGACCCGACCGCACCGCTGACCGTGGGCACCATTGACGAATTTATCGAATACTATCTTGAGCACCACAAGGAAGCCCGCGTGGACTATGTGCACGACGAGCCTGCTGTGCGCGCCTGTGCAAAAAGGTGCTGTGGCATTCCTGATGCCGCCGTTTGCCAAGAGTGACCTGTTCAAAGGCGTTGTGATGGGCGGCGTGCTGCCGCGCAAGACCTTCAGCATGGGCCACGCAGAAGAAAGCGGTACTATGTGGAGTGCCGGAAAATTACGGAATAATTATTGGAGAACCATGACATTTAAAGAATTGAATCTGTCCGCCCCGCTTCTGCGCGCTGTGCAGGAGGCAGGCTATGAGACCCCGTCGCCCATTCAGGCGGCGGCGATCCCGCCGGTGCTGTCCGGACGGGATCTGATGGCTGCGCCCAGACCGGTACCGGCAAGACGGCTGCTTTTGCGCTGCCCATGCTGGATCGGCTCACGGCCAATGCGCCCCGCAGAAAGGGTGCCATCCGAGCCCTGATCCTGACCCCTACCGTGAGCTTGCTTTGCAGATCGGCGAAAGCTTTGATGCCTACGGCAAGTATCTCAAGCTGCGCAGCACCGTCATTTTTGGCGGCGTGGGCCAGGCACCGCAGGTGGAAGCGCTGAAAAAGGGCGTGGACATCCTGATCGCCTGCCCGGGACGGCTCAACGACCTGATCGGTCAGGGATTTATCGATCTCTCAAACCTTGAGATCTTTGTGCTGGACGAAGCCGACCGGATGCTGGATATGGGCTTTGTGCACGATGTGAAGAAGGTGATCGCAAAGCTGCCCGGGGAGCGTCAGAACCTGATGTTCAGCGCCACCATGCCCACCGAGATCGAACAGCTGGCCGCCGGCATCCTGCGCAAGCCCGCCTTCGTCAAGGTGGACCCGGTGTCCAGCACCGTGGACCGCATCCAGCAGAGCCTGTACCATGTGGAAAAGGGCAACAAGAAATTCCTGCTGCCGTGGCTCATCAAGAACCTGCAGCCCCCGGTGGTGAACGCGCTGGTGTTCAGCCGCACCAAGCACGGCGCGGATAAAATTGCAAAAGACCTCACCAAGCAGGGCATCCCGGCGGCGGCCATCCATGGCAACAAGAGCCAGACCGCCCGCGTGACCGCGCTGGAAAACTTTAAGGCCGGTAAGACCAAGGTGCTGGTAGCCACCGATATCGCCGCCCGCGGCATCGATATCAGCGAGCTGTCCCATGTGTTCAACTACGACCTGCCCGAGGTACCGGAGACTTACGTGCACCGCATCGGCCGCACGGCCCGCGCCGGTGCCGACGGTACGGCGGTCAGTTTCTGTGCACCTGAGGAGCAGGAGTATCTGGCAGGCATCGAAAAGCTGAACCGCCGCAAAATTCCCGTGGTGAGCGGCCACCCGTGGGACGGCGTGC
>ENA-OUNI01000213-OUNI01000213.1-human-gut-metagenome-genome-assembly--contig:-NODE-213-length-26429-cov-3.117558_pt1 | contig 26429 bp, 31 predicted proteins | sample MGYA00242499_ERZ504580 | MGnify/ENA primary metagenome ERZ504580 (study PRJEB26092, sample SAMD00036315) | human gut metagenome | host: Homo sapiens | study: EMG produced TPA metagenomics assembly of... | reverse complement strand
TCGACGCCGATGTCGCTGCACAAATCCATTTCTTCTTTATATAAAAGGATGGGCATGAGAAGTTCCACCGTCGTACCATGGCCATGGAAACGCCGCCCAGCTGACCTTCAAACTGGACGATGACCAGGCCGGACAGGGCCGTATCCCTGGCAAAAGGCTCATGGCTTTCCGAGTTGGGCAGGAGAAAGCCATAGGACATCCACACATCATGGACGTGCGGGAACCGCCCCAGCTCCATGAGCAGCCAGATGGGCCAGGCTTCTTCGTCGTTTAGGGAAATATCCCGGTCCTTGCGGAAGGGCCAATCAGCCGGCAGGATGAGGCAGAGTTCGCCGTAGCCTTCTTTCCCGGTCACAAATTCGCCAGCCGGGTAATGCATGGGAGCGGCACTCATGCCGATGGTATGAAGGAGATAGAAGGGTTCTTCTACCGTAGGATATAAGAGCTCTACGTCCACTGCCAGCGGCGTCCCGTCCGGGTCCTGGAAGACACTCCACTGCCGATGAGGAAAGAGGCTGTGGAAATAAGCCTGGACGGCGCGGCCATATTCCTCGTGAGGCCGCTGTATCTTCAAGGTATCCATCAAGGAAAAAAAGCGAGGCCATCGATAGGACGTAATCGGTAAGGTACTCATCGAATCCCCCCTTTTCGTTATATTCAGCTTCATTATAACATAAATAAGCCAGCTCTGGGCAACCAAAAAGGGGCGCCGCGAACGCGAAGCCCCTCTCCACTATCATGACGATAGACTTTTTAGCCCTCAGGGTTCGTGCCGGAGGGATTCACTGAATCTCATCGCCTGTTCAATTGACGGGATATATCATATCAATAAATAGGGAAATTGTCAAATCACAGCGCCTTCGGCGCGCCTTGTAAAAGGCAGGACGGTATAGTAGAATAAAGGAGAATGGAACGCACTATATTAACCGCAAAGGGATGACTACATTGAAGGTACGCTGTAGAATTAAACCGTTTTGAAGCTGAACTGATCCTCGAATTCGCCTGCCAGCCCAAGGATGCTCCCGTTTCTGCCAGCCTGTGCCGTATGATATACCGCCGTCTCGAAGGCAGCCGGCACTGGCACAGAACCAGCCGGGACTCCAGGACGGGGAGGCGTAAAAGGCAGCCTCACTCTTCCATCGCTTTTTCTAATCGAGCGGCGATGGCCTTCCCCGTTTCGGTCCGGGCCAGGCCGCCATCGGAGGTTTCTTTCAGGGCGACTGGCATGAGGCGGCCGATTTCCGCCATGGCCGCAATGACTTCATCTGGCGGGATGACGCTCTTGATGCCGGCCAGGGCCATTTCAGCAGCCGCCAGGGCTTCAACGGCAAAGACGGCATTGCGCTTGACACAGGGCACTTCGACCAGGCCCGCTACAGGATCGCAGGCCAGGCCCAGCGTGTTTTTCATGCACAGGCAAAGGCCTGGAGGATCGTATCGTTATCGCCGCCGGCCATTTCGGCCACGGCCGCTGCCGCCATAGCCGCAGCCGTCCCACATTCGGCCTGGCAGCCGCCGACGGCACCGGCGACAGAGGCATTGCGGGAAACGACGGCGCGATACCTGCTGCCGTGAACAAAGCATCGACCAGTACGGGACGGGGCGTCTGCATTTCTTCGGCAGCGGCCATCATGACGGCCGGCACGATGCCGCAGGAACCGGCTGTCGGGCAGGCGACGATTTTGAACATCTTGGCATTGGCTTCACTGACGGCCAGGGCATAGACAGCCGCCTTATGCGCCAAGGGGCCCAGTAAATTCGGCGCCTTTTCAGCCAGTTTATGGGCATCGCCGCCGACGAGGCCGCTGACCGATTTCCCCGGGTCCTTCATGCCGGCATCGATGGATTCCTGGAACACATCGAGACGGCTGGCCATGATGGCCCGTACTTTTTCTTCCAGTTCTTCTGACGACTCTACTTCATGACGCACGACGATGTCTGACAGAGTCGTCTTTTCTTTTTCTGCCAGGGCCAATAAGTCATGAAGGGTCTTATATTCATATTTATACATCTTATTCCTCCTAGAGTGGCAGCAGCGTGACGACGCTTTCAATGGCTGTAATATTCTGTATCATGTGGACGATTTCATTGGGAACAGGGCTGTCCGTGCAGACGATCATGACGGCTGTTTCGTTCTTGGCACTGCGGAAGACGCGCATATTCGATACATTGATATGACCGATGGCCAGGACCGTCGTCGCCTGGGCGATGATGCCCGGCTGGTCCCTGTGGACCGTAATCAGTGTATGTTCTTCCCCATTCAGGGCCACTTCTGCTCCGTTGATTTCGCGGATTTCGATTTTACCTCCACCCAGGGAGACGCCGAGGACTTCCATCTTCCGGCCAGACGCGCCGGTCATGGCGATGCGTACCGTGTTGGGATGGTCCACTTCTTCATCGGACCGGTGGAATTCAATAGCCAGGCCCTGGTCTGCGGCAATGGCAAAGGACGTGCGCAGGCGGACATCGTCGGCAGAAAAGCCGAGCAGGCCGGCGACGAGGGCCCGGTCCGTACCGTGACCCTTATAGGTCTTGGCAAAAGAACCATAGACAGTGATGACCGCCTTTTTCGGTTCATCTTTCAGGATTTCCCGGGCCATGAGGCCAATCCGGGCGGCACCTGCCGTGTGGGAACTGGACGGCCCGATCATGACAGGGCCGACCACATCAAAAACTCCCATGAGAAAACCTCCTTACAGTTTTTATAGTCTGATTTCTTGTTGTAGATGTAAGCTATAAATGTACGTTTCTTCGACGGGCCGGTGCGTAATCTGTTCGACAGCCCGCTTATATAACGCCAGCTGGACGGCATAGCGGCTGCGGAAGGCGTCTGCCGTCTCCAGCCGGTCCGACTTATAATCGACGAGGATCCAGGCATCATCTTCGCGGAAAAGGCAGTCGATGACCCCTTGGATCAAAATCTGTTCGCCCGTTTCTGTCTCAGGCAGAGGATCGCCGCCAGCTAACAGGACAGTGAAGGGATATTCGCGATGCAGCTCCGGCGATTCGGCCATGCGCCGGCCTATATCGGACTGACAGAAAGCTGCCAGGACCGGCACATAGACCAGCTTGGCCTCTTCCCGGCTCAACAGGCCCTGGCGGACAAAGGCGTCGATTTCACGACGCAAAGTCGCCGTCGTCTGATTGGCAGCCAGCGTGATATACTGCAAGGCCTTGTGCAGGGCCGTCCCGCGCTGAGCTCCGCTGACAGCCGCTTCTTCTCCGGCCAGCCAGGGCGGCAGGGCGGCAAAGGCATCGTCCTCACCGGCGCGTCGGGATGACGGCCGCAGCCGGGACAGACAGTGCGGCTTCATCTTGCAGTTCATCGCTGTGCAGTTCCTGATATCGCCGCTTGACTTCGGATACGGAAAACTTGGCCGCTGTCCGGACAGCCTGGGGATAGGCATACTGCCAGGATAACTGTTCGTCCAGCCAGGACGGGACAGGCGTGCCGGTCAAGTCGCCGCGCCGCAGGCTTCCAGCCGCGGTTCCCCATCATAGGCGCCTTCTTCAACAGTCCCTGCCGGGACGGCCCTGGCGATGCGCACCTGCCAGATTGCATCCTGCCAGGCCGCACCGGGACGGGCATAATCAGCATCGGCCTTGGCCCCGAAGGGGGCCAGGGCGGCCGGCATGACCCAGTCGAAATACGATTTGGCCTGAGCCGGATTGAGGCGGCTCGTCCAGCGCTGCCAGTCACGGTCGATGTGGCTGCTGTGGCCCGTCAGGATGAGCTGGTCCCTGGCGCGGGTCATGGCGACATAGAGTATGCGCTCTTCTTCGGCCGTCCCTTCCCAGCGCAGCTGGGCGGCGATACCACTCCAGATGAGCGTCGGATAGGACATGCGCCATTCCGGGTCGTACTGCTTGAGACCGATGCCCAGGCGATTGTGAAAGAGTATCTGGTCCTGCGTGTCGCGGCGGTTAAAGGCCTTGCCCATATCGGCGACGAAGACGACGGGGAATTCCAGGCCTTTGCTCTTATGGATACTCATGATGCGCACGACGTCTTCCTTTTCACTGACGACTTTAGCCGGCGCCAGGTCCAGGCAGTCTTCTTTCATCTTATCCATGAGCTGCAGGTAGCGGAAGAGGCCGCGGAAGCCGGCTTCTTCGTACTGCCGGGCCCGGTCGTACAGGGCTTTCAGATTGGCCTGGCGCACATCGCCGCCAGGCATGGCCCGACGAGTGACATAGGCCGTATCATCATACAGGCGCTGCAAGAGTTCTGCCACGCCGTGGCGGCGGCTGTACGTGCGCCACGAATCAAAGGCGGCCATGAACTGTTGCAGGTCCTCTTTTTCATCTACGCCGTCGGGCAGCGAAGCAACAAAGGCGGCAGGTTCTGCCACAGCGTCCCGTCACCGGCCAGGCGGACACCGGCCAGAGCCGTCTCATCCAGGCCGACCAAAGGCGACCGCAGGACAGCCGCCATGGCCAGGTCCTGTTCGGGATTATCGATACAGCGCAGGAGGGCCAGCATGACCTGGACTTCGACGGCGGCAAAATAACCGCCACTCTGTTCGGCATATGACGGGATGCCTCCTTCCTGCAGGGCCTGGATGAGGACGTCGGCCTTGCCGGCCATAGAGCGCAGGAGGACGACGATATGGCGATAAGACAAGGCTCCAGCGTGCCGTCTTTGCGGGCTGCCATGCGGCCGCTGGCCAGGAGCTCGCCGATGCGGCCGGCAATGAAGCGGCATTCCTTTTCAAAGGCCGTGCTGCCGTCGTCGTCTTCCTCGTCACTCGACGTCGGCACGATGTCGACTTCGACAGGCCCGCCGATCCAGCGTTCATCGTCCGGAGCCTGACGACCGGCGTAGAGTTTTTCCCGTTCCCCATAATCCATGCCGGCCGCTTCTGCGTCATGCCCGCGAGAAGACAGCGTTCACGGCGTCGAGGACGACCGGAACGCTGCGGAAATTCCGCCCCAGGTCGATGCAACGCTGCACGGCTTTTCATCGCGGCTGAAGGACTGGTATTTCTCCAGGAACAGCGTCGGGTCGGCCAGGCGGAAGCGATAGATGCTCTGCTTGATATCGCCGACCATGAAGCGGTTGTCCTCACCGGAAACGAGGCGGGTAATGAGTTCCTGGACGCCGTTCGTATCCTGGTATTCGTCGATGAAGACCTCTTCATACTGGCTGCGCAGCTCTTCGGCTGCCGCCGACGGCACGGGATGTTCCGGCGAGGCATCGGGGGCGAGGAGGATCTGCAGGCAGAAATGTTCCAAGTCGCTGAAATCGATCCAGCTTTTCCTTCTTCGCCGCCCCATAGGCTTTGGCAAAATCCAGGGTCAGCGTCACCAGGCCATCCATGACGGGTTTCATGGCCCGCATGCCGTCGAGCCATTCTTCCGGCGTCGTCGAGAAATAGACGGCCTGCAAGGTCTTGATCACGTCTTTCTTGACATCGTCGCGCACTTTCTTGCACCGTTCCCAGACGGCTTTATCGTCATCCGATAATTTCCGCAGTGACTTCAGGCGTGGGAAGTCGATGGCCCGGACAAAGCGGCTCAAATCATTCCAGGACCAGGCCTGGGCGGCCTGCCGGAGAGCTGCCTGTTCGGCCACGAAGGTATCGCAGGCCGGCGCAAAGGCTTCGCGCTGGCGCAGGTGATAGAGCACGCCGTCATAGAGGCGGGCATCTTCTTCAAGGATACGGCGGACGGCATCCTTGATGGGGCCGGCCCAGACCATATCGTCGATGACGCGTCCGGCGCCACGTCATAAGCGGGCCGCCTCTTTCAGCCAATGTTCCGGCCAGGCCAGGCTGCGGGCATAGGTATACATGCGGCTCACTGTATCCATGAGGATGTCATCGCCGCGGTCGCTGCCAAACATATCGGCCAGCGGATAGAGGATGGACGCTTTCTCATCGTCTTCATAGTAAGACAAGAAGACGTCTTCCAGGACCTGGCGGCGCAAGAGGTTCAATCTTCTTCACCGGCAATGGAAAAAGCCGGATCCAGGTCGATGGTATAGAAATACTTACGGATGACATGCTGACAAAAAGCATGGAGCGTCGAAATCTGGGCCGATGGCAATAAGGCCAGCTGGCGTTCGACGCGGGGATCCTTCGTTTCCGACAAGGCCTTCATCAGGGCCATCCCGATGCGGTCGCGCATTTCGGCCGCGGCGGCCTTGGTAAAGGTGACGACCAGTAATTCCGTAATATCAATGGGATATTCCTTGTCCAGGAGGCGGCGATGATGCGTTCCACCAGGACAGCCGTCTTCCCGGAACCGGCCGCCGCCGACAGGAGCAGCGTCTGCCCCCGGCTGTCGATGGCTGCCTGCTGCTCATTCGTCCAGGCCATGTTCGTCATCTCCTTCATCAAACATCTTTTGAATCATCTCGTCTGTATCTTCCCGTCCCGCCGCGTCATACGTATTGCCGGAAACGGCGACATCGAACCGGCAGACCGGCCGGTAAGGCAATAGCTGCACGGCGCCTGCTGACCCATGAGGATGGGATGGATGGAAATATCGCCGTCGCCGATATGATCGGCAATATCGCGTATCTGCCGGGCCGCCCAGTCGAGCAGGTGCTCCAGCCCGCTTCATTATAGAGCGTGTGGGACGAATCGCTCAGGGTCCCGTCTTTTTTCAGCCGCAAGTTGAGGAAATCGGAAAAGCCCTGCATCGACGTATCCAGCTGCTGCATGACCTGACCGTCGTCGAGGTAGAAACCGGTCAGCTTCCCTTTGGCATCGTAGAGTTTCTTCTTGTCTTCCTCACTGACGCGGTATTCCAGGGATACTTTATCATTGCGGACGTAACAGTATAGGACGGCAGCCGGAATGGCATCGCCGCCAATATTCAGCAAAGCCACGAACATATACGTCAAAAGCTGCAGTTCCAGGCCCGTGAAAATCTGGCTGATATCGAGCTGTTTCCGGCCGGACTTATAGTCGATGATGACGACGTATTTATGGTCCCCCTGGCGCAAAGTATCGATGCGGTCGATCTGGCCGGTGACGACGACTTGCAGGCCATTCTTCAAGGTAAAGCGCAGGGCTTCCCAGGGACTGCCCGGACGGCCGAAGGATTTTTCCAGCCCTTCCATATGGAAATCGGAAACGGCACTGAAAGCGCTGAGGCGTCGTACCGTCCGGGTCAGGGTCTGGATGAGCCGTTCCTTTATCTGGGCGAAATAGGCGTTGGACATGAGGATATCGTGCTGGACCTGCGGCGCCAGTTCATCCGTCGCCTGGCGGCAGATGGCCGGGACGTCTGCGTCGGGAATGTCATGCCACTGTTTCTGTTCCCGCAGCAGCCGTTCCCCGATGATGCGCAGGGCGCCGTGGACCAGCATGCCCAGGTCCGGTGCAGCGAACTGATAGCGCGGCCGTTCTTCCAGACCAAGGCCATAGCGGGAAAAATAAGCAAAGGGACAGCTGCGGTACTGCTCGAACTTAGTGACCGACCCGCGCAGCGTCCCGTCCGGCGCAAAGAGGCGGCGCACCAACGATTCCGGCAGGGTGACAGGCAGGTTCGTATGGAACAGGCCCTGGACGGCGCGCACGGCCTGATGACGCCAGCCATGCTGCCAGGCCCAGTCATAGAGGGCCCACCATATATCCCCGACAGCTTCGCCATTGGCAGCCGGCCGCAAGTGACCGGGAAGGTAATCGAGAGCCGCCGGCAGGGCCAGCAGGTACTCCCCTTCCGGCCGGGCTGTACCTTGGCCTCTTGGCGGATGATGCCGCTACATAGCCTTTATCCCGGAGCTGATGAATCCACGACGCTTTTTCCATGGCACTGCCGTCATCGTCAGCGACGACGTAGGATATGATGAACCGTTCCGCAGCCCGGGTCGCCCCTAAATAGAACAAGAAGCGTTCCTGGAAAGAGCGGAAGCGGCTCCCCGGTCCGAGGACGATGCCCAGATCAGCCAGGCGGTGCCGTTCTTTATCGCTGAACAGCCCTTCTTCCTGGCTATGCTGAGGGAAGACGCCGTCATTGACACCGCAGAGAAAGACGACCTTGGCCTGCATCGTATAGCCTCGTTCGACAGCCGTCAAAGTGACGTGATCCAGCGTCGGCGGGATAAGGCTGAACTTCAAATTGGCCAGGCCATCTTCGACGATTTGGGAAAATTCATCGAGGTCCGTTTCATCGTCACCGCAAAGACTGACGATTTCATTGAGGAACGTCCCGATACGCTTCCAGACCTGCTCGTGCTCCTTGCCTTCTTCGGCAAGGTCCGACTGCTCATCTTCTTCCTGCCACTGGCGCAGTACTGACGGGATGTCCAGCCGGCACAGCCAGTGATACAACAAGGTACACCAGTCGCGCAGGCTATGTTCTTCCTGGGCTTCTTCCCAGCAGGGGAACAAAATGTCCCGCACGCGCTGGCGTATGGCATTCATGCGCTGGAAGTGCGCTTCTTCCCGTTCGTTGATGACCTGGGGCTGTTCCTGCCGGCGGCCGTAAGTCCACTCAGCATCCCCCAGCCAGTGACGCCCCTGGATGCCGTAAGCGAGGCAATAGTTTTCCAAATCGTCGACGTCATGGCGGCTGACGGGAAAGAGGTCCGTCTTGAGCAGGCGGAAGAGCGACTCATGAGACCAGCGGCTGCGGAAGACGCCGAACAGGGCGGAAATGGCCTCGGCGGCGGGATGGCTGGTCATAGGCCGGCGATAGTCGCTGAAGCAGGGAATCCCATAGCGCCGGAAAATGCGTTCGACCCGGTCGTGGTACAAGTCACTCGTCCGGGCCAGGACCAGGAAGTCGCGATAGCGATAGCCCTGACGGCAGAGCGCTGCGATTTTCCGGGCAACGCTGTCGATTTCGCCATCCCTGTCGGGACATTCCCAGATTTCCAGCCGATACGGGCCGGTCCATGCTGGCCGGGACAGTCTGGAAAAAAGCATCGCGAAAGGCCGTCAGCGGGCCGGCCAGCCGCTTTTCGACAACAGCCGTTTCCATATGGGGAAAGAGTGTCTTTATATCGCGATAGACTTCGTAAGCTCGGTGGAACAAGGCCGTTTCCCGTCGCTGCTGTGCCAGGTGCGCTTTATCGATGGTCAGGGTAATCGTCACCTTTGAGGCTGCGCGCTCTATCTGCCGCAGGATTTCCATCTGCTGTGGTGTGAACCACTGGAAGCCATGACCCAGATATAGGCGCCCTGGAGGAAGGAATAATGCCCGATTTCCCGGGCCAGCAGAGTCATCGTATCATCTGCCGAGCCGAAGTGGTCTGCCAGAAAGGCCTGATACGCTTCATAGAGCCGGGAAATATCTTCCAGCTTGTGCGACAGGGTCGGGCTGGGGACGGCTTCAGCCGCCTGGCGCAGGGCTTCCGGCGTAACGCAGAAAGACCGGCATTCCCATAAGAAGCGGCCTGCCGTATCGGCAAAATTCGGCTGCCTGGCCGCCGTCTGCAAGACGGAAAATTCTTTCTCCCCTTTGTGCAGCAGGCGCTGCAAAATGATTTTGCGGGCTAACTCCGACAGCGACGCGTGTTCCAGGCCCCGTTCCTGGAAGACTTTATAAGCCAGCCGGGAAAAGCCGAGGACTTGCGTCCCTAAAAAGCCCTGTCCATCGGAACTTTCGGCGAGATGGCGTTCGGCACCATATGTCGCCTGGTCCGGGACAAGGAGCAGGGCCTTGCCACCGGCAGCCGCGCAGGCCTGTATCTCCCGATAACACTGCGTCGATTTGCCGCTTCCCGCCTTGCCCAATAATACTGTAACGGCCATGAACGTACCTCCTTACATAAAAAATCGATTATCTCTATTATACCCGTTTTCCACTGGAAAAGAACAGTAAAAAAGAGGCTGTCGCATGAAGACAGCCTCTTTTTGAGTTTTAAGTTTGTAGTTTTTAGTGAATGGTTTTAAATTTAAAGCCATCTTCTACAAACTACAAACTCCGCACTACAAACTAAAATTAAAAGAACCACGCATGCCGGCCAACGCCTTCACGCGGCAAAAATCAATGGAAAATGGCGCAGGCCGTCTTGAGGAAGGGCAGGCGTTTGCTCAGGCCCGTCCGCGACCGCTGAATCCATTTGAGGTCATACGGTTCAAAGACGACGTTGCGGTAGGCTTCGATGTCCAAGGGCGTCCCGTCCCAATCGGAATGGATGGCCCCGGTCTGCTTGATGAGGATATCATAGAGGATATCGTATTCCTTATCGTCCCGTTCATCCCGTTCGATGACCGTACTGTACGGCAGGTCTTATGATAGGTCAGTTCCATGCCTTTGTAATCGAAATGGAAACCGCAGCGCATACGGCAGCCATCGAGGCCTGTATAATCAGCGATTTTCTTCAGGTCATGAAGGATATGGTCATGGCCTTCTTCATATAAATTATCCGGCGTCGTTTCCGTATAGTCGAAACGGAACTGGATCGATGCCCCATCGATCTTGCGGAATCGTTCCAGATACGGTTTGAGCTGGTCTGCCGGATATTTCTTGTACAATACGCAATTGATGCGGAACGGAACAGCCAGGCGGCTCAGGAGGCCATCATTCGATTCCTGTACATAGTGCTGCATATGGCGCGATACGTTGATGCAGGTAATCTTATGACGGTTGCGTTCCGTAAAAGCGACGATGTCGTCTTCTGACTGATTCTCAAAGACGGGCAGCGTCGTGTTGATATATACCTTGTGTGTCACAGGAATACAGTCCAGCATGCGCTGCAGCGATTCCATATTAGCAAAAGGTTCACCGCCAGTGAATACGAAATCACAGAACGGCGTCAAGCTGTCCATCAGGCAGATGCTCTGGCAGATGGCTTCTTCAGAAAAACCCGTCATATCTTCATATTCCGCCTTGTTGATGCAGAACGGGCAATGGTTGTGACAATTATAGGGCACGAAAACTGTGACGGTAGCGCCGCCGTTCCGTGTCTTATACGGGTGGACCACACGCGGTACAGTCGTTGCGGCCATGCTGATTGTTGTTTTCATTCTTTTTCGCCTCGAATCGTGGATAAGATCCCAAGCTGTTCCCACACTGCAGCAAGATGGAAAGGAAAGTATTTTTTCACCTCACAGCAGACAATCTTGTGACCCGAATGTAGTATCCACGCTTATTGTACCATAAAAGTCCATTTCTGCAAATGCATGTTGCGTATTCCCATTTTGCATAATTTTTATACCAAACAATTCACTATAAACATTATTTTATTTTTCTAAAGAAATCCTTACATTTCCTTTGAATCTAAAGCCCGGCTAATGTCGGCCGCCGTCTTTTTGACAGCTTCGATGGCCAGGTCCCGTTCTTCCGCCGTTAGCCGGTCTGCCGGCCCGGATACACTGATAGCCGCCGTAATGATTCCATGATGGAAAATCGGCGCGGCAATGCAGGCCATGCCGAGTTCGACTTCTTCCCGTTCCACGGCATAACCCCGGCAGCGGATCTTCTCCAGTTCCTGGAGCAGGTCGCTCCAGTCGGTCACGGTATATTCCGTAAACTTCTGCAGCGTGCAGCCCGTATAAGTGTGCAGGTATTCCGGTGAAAAAGCCAAGAGGCACTTGCCCGAAGCCGAGCAATACGCCGGACGGACGGCACCGATAGGCGGTGCCGTATCAATCGTCCTGGGCGATTTGATCTTTTCTAAAATGATGTGCTGCGGATAGGAAGCCCCATTATGGGCAAAGGTCGTAATATGGACCCCTTCATTGCACTGCAGGGACAGGGCCTTGGCATACGGATAGGCGACTTTAGGGAAGGCATCCTTTTCCCGGAAGAGCATCCCCAGGGCATAGACCTGGAGCCCCAGCCAGTATTTCCCTGTTTCACTGTCTTTCTGGACAAAGCCGCGGCGCTCCAGCGTATCCATAGTGCGGCTGACAGTACTCTTATGAAGGTCCATCAGCTTGCTGATACGGGTCACACTGAGGGGCCTTTCTTCCTTTAAAAAAAGCTGTAAAACGGCCAGGGCCCGGTCAATCGATTCAATCATCCTCGTTCCCCCGATCCGGCATCGTCCCGACGCCAAGAAATTAATATACTTCATTATATGGAATACAGACGCAATGTCAAGAGGGAAACGCCAGGCCCCAGCCGGAGAGTGCTAGTGGCTGACCGCTTCGCTTTCTTCCTGGGACGTCTGATGATGGTCGTACAGGCACTGCGACAGCTTGCGGATCAAATCGTCACATTCCAAATTGCCGCGCCAGCTCTTGGGGATAGCCTGGACCCCATCCTGGTACCCATGATATTGCCGCAGATGGCGCCGCACGTATCGCTATCGCCATCCTGGTTGCAGGCCATGAGAACGGCGTCTTTCAGATGGCCCGTCTTGAGGACGCAGTATACGGCCAGGGCCAGGGCTTCATCGGCTTTCTTGCCCAGGCCCAGCTTCTTCATGGAGCGCACTGGATTGCGGTCGGTGACGGCTTCGTCGACAGCCCGCAGGATAGTCTTCATGAGCGGCGTCCCTTCCGGATCAGCTGGAGGATGCGCAGGGCCCCTCCCAGGGCAGCGCTGATATCCTTACCAGCTGCCAGGGAGGCAATCATGGCACTCAGCGTGGCCGTCGATAAATAGGCTTCCGGACTACCGTGGGTCAGGCTGGCAGCCTGGCAGCCGACGGCAAAGGCTTTTTCCGGGTCGCCGGCATAAAACAGGCCGATAGCGCAGCCCGCATGACCGTACTGCTGCCACAACTGTGGTTTAGTGGTTCCTGACGGGTCAATTTTTTCCCCGACGCCAGCGACGTCAGGCAGGTCTTGCCCGGAGAGCGGCGGGCAAAGAGGGCCTCTTCCCCCATGATGTCGTAGTCGAAATCGACTTCATGAGGCTGGCGCTTCATCCATTTTTCCTGTTCCGGATGGATGATTCGTTCAGTCTGCGTATAATACCAGCGCATATACGCCCGGTACAGGCCATCTGAAGGTTCCAATCCGTCGTGGTCGGCCCAGAGCATGCCGTCAGCCGTGAACAACGCCAGCTGCGTATCGTCTGAGATAAGGCTCTTATTGCCATTTTTAGCCGATTTTAAAACAGTGCGCAATCCATAAAGGCCGTATTTCTTATGAATCGTCTTCAAATCGTCGAATTCAATGACAAACCCCAAAGCGTCGCCTACGGCGCCGCCAAACATGCAACCCATAAACCGATCTAGTCCATCCATGTAGCATCCTCCTATTCTCGTCTGTCGTCCGAGTCTTTTTTCTCAAAAAACTTTACAATTTCGTTCAAGTAGTATATAATAAAAAGCTTATACATTCATTATACAGGTTGTGATAGGAATTTGCAAATAAAAAAAGGGCTTGTCGCACATGCGACAAGCCTTTTAAGTTGTTAGTGGTTAGCAGTTAGCCACGAGCCACGAGCCACGAGCCACGAGCCACGAGCCACGAGCCACCAACATTTTAACTCATTTCCCCGCTGCGAGGAGGTCGGTTCTGCCTTCTACGCGGTCGAGGGCTTTCTTTACGATGGCGGCCAGGCCCTGCATCTTGATTTCCGGGATGGAGCAGACGCCGAGGCGGACGCCCTGGGCCAGGGGACCGGCAAAGACCAGGTCGGCTTCCAAGGCCTGACAGACGGCAGCCGATTGCTGCGTCGGAATGGAGATGAAGAAGCCGCCTTTATAGGGCACATACGACAGACCGCAGCGGTCGGCTTCATAGGTGAAGATGTCGGCACGGCGGCGCAGGTTCTTGGCAAAATTCATGCGTTCCAATTCGAGCTGGGCCATGAGGTCGCGGTCGCTGCGGATCTTGGTCAGGAGCGTCATGGCCGCGCGGTTGATGTTCGACCAGGCCGTGCGGGCCGAATATTTGCCCAGATTGGCGAACTCTTCGATAACGGCTTTGCTCGACGACAAGCCGACGAGAGCGCCGGCGCGCTGGCCATACATGGTATAGCCCTTGGACATGCTGAAAGCGAACATGGTAAAGATGTGTTCCGGAAGGCCGGCGAATTGTCTCATGAACGAGCGGACGCGGTCCTTTTCCCCGGCATAGGCAATATAGGCGATATCGACGAGGATACTGATGCGCTTGCCATTCTTTTCATGGAGGCGGCAGACTTCGAGGACATCGGCCCATTCGGCATCGGACAGGGCAAAGCCCGTCGGGTTGTTGGCCGGCGTGTTGAGGATGAGGAGCAGCGAATCCTGACGGCGCAGGATGTTGGAAACAGCAGCGAGAACGCCGCCGTATTGAAATGGCCCTGGTCGTCCATCATCGAGAAGGTGTGCAGGTCGCGGCCGATTTCCTGGCACAGGCAGTCATAAATGTTCCAGCGCCAGTCCGTCGTCAGTACGGCATCGCCGACTTCTGAATAGTTGGCAATGGCGATATGGATGGCACCGGTACCACCGGACGTAGCCACAGCATCGACATAGCCATCGGGACGACAGCCTTCAAAGGTTTCGTCGATGACGGCCTGGCGATAGCCTTCCAGGCCCAGCGGCGGTGCATAGGTAATGAAATCGCTCATAGGCAGAGAGCGGTATAATTGTTCTACCACAGGCAGGCAAGCCAGTTTTTCATCGTCGCCGGCATAACAGCCGACGGTCGCATTGACGACCTTATCCGCCCCGTACTGCGCTGCCGCTTCCCGGGCTGCCGCTCCAGCGGCGAATACCACGTCACGTAATGTCTTACCTTCTCTGCTTGCTGCTGCCATAATCGTCATCGTAAAAAACCCCTCTCTGCATAATAGTTCGCGTTTAGTGGACACTTGTTCTCTCCAAATGTCCTGACGTCCTACATTATAGCACTGTGAAAAGAGTTTTTATATAGCGAAAAGCCTAAAATACTGTATACACAGCATGAATATTGTATACAGTATTCATTTGTGGTCTTCGCTGTCGTGTCTGGCACCGGCATCGACGTGGAACGTCGCCTGTTTGATGCCCTTTATGGCCAGGAGCTGGCTGACGATTTCCGTTTCATCCATGTAATGAGCCGCCGTCAGTTCCAGGTCGATGTCGGCCAAGGGTGCATCGTCATCATTATGGGAATGGAAGGTCTTGATATGCATGTGATGGTCATGGATGAAAGTCGAAAGTTTCCGGGCCTGGCCGATGTTGTTCTTCATGACCAGGTGCATGGCATAGCGCTTGCGGAAGCGCCCTTCCAGGCGGGCATCGAGGCGGACGAAGACGGTCAGGACCAGGAAAATCAGCGCCGTCGCCACACAGGCTATGACGAGATAGCCGGCACCGACGACGAGGCCGATGGCCGATACGGCCCATAAGCCGGCAGCCGTCGTCAGGCCGCGGACGCTACGGTCTTTCTGGTTGGCCAGGATTGTGCCGGCCCCGATGAAGCCGACGCCGGATACGACCTGAGCCGCAATCCGTTCCGGGTCGGAGTTATTATAGCCAAAGGTGAAGTAATAATCCATGGCAATATTGATAGATATGATCATGCACAGGCAGGAGCCGACACAGACCAGGGTATGTGTCCTGAGGCCTGCCGACTTGCTCTGGGCCTGTCGTTCATAACCGATGAGTCCGCCCAGGATGAGGGCCATAATCAGGCGGATGATGCTGTCTTCCGTAGAAATCATAGAGGCTCAACTTCTTTCAAAATAATTTTTACATCCGTTAAGAAAACGTTATAATGGTATTATAGTATATAGATGCAGCAGAGAACAAGCAAAATGTTCTCCCCGCATCGGAAAAAGAAGGTCATGATCATGAACCGCTTCATTTGCTTTGATAATCTGCGCAGTGCCGCCGTCGTATTGACGCTGGCCGCTTTATTGCTGCAATCCTGGACAGCCTTTTACGAAGAGAGTGCCGTCGTCGCCATTTCCATCGTCTTCTTCATCAGTGCCTACTTCGGGGCTTCGGCCCTGCGCATCCGCACGATATCGTTCTTCTTGAAAGATAAATGGAAACGCCTGGGCTGGCCGGGCCTCGTCTTAGTCCTCTTCGGCATCGAAGAACAGCTGGTCACATCAGCCCTGCCGGTCACGTCGTGGTCCCGCTCTGGCTCTTCCTGCTCTTTGCCGGCTTGTCCCTGATCAAGCATATCAACCATAAGTCTTGCAGCACCGCATCGCCTCGAAGCCATCAGTTCCTTTCCTGCTGGGCCTTCCTCGTCTTGCTGGCAGCCGCCCTCTTCCTCTGTCAGGCCTTCCTGCCTCAGTCCCTGGCCATCCCTTACATCGCCCGGATCCGCCCGGACTGGCTGGTCCTGTCCCTCTTTGCCTTTGCCCTGGGGGTCTACGCCTTCCGCCATCGCTGGTTCACGCCGTCTGGTATCAGCCTAAAAGCAGCAGCCTCTTCGGCTTCGCATCATGGTCGGCGTCTATGCCGCCTGGATGCCCGGCAAGGGAGCCTCTATCCTGACAGCGCTGACGCCGGCTTTACTGCTCGTCGCCGCCGTCCTTGGCCTGACGGCCTGGTTCCATCAGCAGTTCGATAAGCACTCGGCCTGGTCCCACACGCTGCACCGCATTTCCTACGGTCTGTTCTTCGTCAGCGAACCGATCATCCTCCATTCGATGTGGTTCTTACAGCCCCTGGCCGTCGCCGTATGGCTCAAGGTCGTCATTACGGCCCTGGTCCTGGCCATCTACGGCTATCTGCTCTGCCGCTACGCCCTGTTCCACATCCCATGCTTTAAAAGCAAGGGATAATAGCTGGCGGACACTAGCCCCGGCAGGTCATCTGTGCTATGATAGATAGCAAGTTTGTTTCTTTACATTATCGATAAGGAGTGTGCCTACTTGGATACATTATTACAACTCATGGAATCGTACGGCTACATCGCGATGTTCGTGGCAATGGCATTGGAAAACGCCAATATCCCCATCCCCAGTGAAGTCGTACTCGGATTTGCAGGCTTCCTCATTTCCCAGCAAATCTTTTCATTCTGGACGACCTTTGCCGTAGCCTGCGTCGCCGGTCTCGTCGGCTCGGTCATCAGTTACTGGCTCGGCTCTTATGGCGGCCGGCCGCTCTTGTTAAAGTATGGCAAATACATCTTCTTCAACGAACGTAAATTCCGCATGGCCGAAGACTTGTTCAACAAGTACGGCGGCATTGCCGTCATCATCTGCCGCTGCCTGCCCGGCGTCCGCACGTTCATTTCCTTCCCGGCCGGCGTCGCCCGCTATCCCTTCTGGAAATTCGTCATCTTCACCGTCATCGGCACCATCCCCTGGACGCTGCTCCTCGTATGGGCCGGCTCCCTCCTGGGCAGTCACTGGCGGGACCTCATACAGTACAACCACATCTTCCTCATGGCCGTCATCGCCGTCTGTGTCGTCGCCGCCGTCGTATTCGTATGGCATAGACGCCGCCGGAGAAATGCAGCATGAAACAATGGTTCTTAACACATCGTTACGGCCTGACCGTCGCCTTAGTGGCAGCAATGATCTTGCTGCCATTTTTAGGTGCTGCCCCGCTCATGGACCCGGACGAACCGGTCTACGGCGAAACGGCGCGGGAAATGCTCCTGGCCGGGGATTGGCTGTCACCGCGCATCTTCGGCCAGTACTGGTACGATAAACCACCGCTCTTCTACTGGCTGGAAATGCTGTCGTACAGCTTTTTCGGCGTCTCTGACATCGCATCCCGCCTGCCCAGCGTCATCATGGCCATGGCGACGACGATGTACGTCTACGTCCAGGGGAAGGAATTATTCAATAAACCCATCGCCTTCCTGTCGGCCCTGTTCCTGGTGACCAGTGCCGGCTTCATGTATATCGGCAAGGCTGCCGTCACGGACATGACCCTCATGTTCACCCTGACCGTGACCATGGTTTCCTTTTACCGTAAAAAGTATTATATAGCCTATATCTTCTGCGGCCTGTCGCTCCTGGCCAAAGGCCCTGTCGGCTACGCGTTCCCGGCGCTCATCATGCTCATTTATCTGGCCTGGACGCGGCAGTGGCCGCTCTTGAAGCATATGAAGATTCCCCAGGGCATCCTGCTGGCCTTCCTGGTCGGCCTCCCCTGGTATATCCTCATGTACCGGGTCCACGGCGAAGTCTTCCTAGACACCTTCATCGGCTATCACAACATCACCCGCTTCGCGGCGCCGGAACATCCGGGACAGAACAGCCTCTTCTTCTTCATCCCCATCCTCTTCGCCGCCATGATGCCCTGGACGGCGGCCCTGTTCCCGACAATCCGGCGGCTGTTCCACAAGCGGGACCCCTTCCGCGACATACTCCGGTTCTGCTTCGTCTGGGCGGCCTTTATCTTCGTCTTCTTCTCCCTCTCCAAGACCCAGCTGGTCACGTATATCGCCCCGATGTTCCCGCCGACGGCATATCTGTTGGCTGGTACTGGTACCGCTGCTATATCGAGCGGAAATTTTCGCGGCCCTTGCTGGTATCCTTCTATATTCTGGGCCTGCTGCTGCTCGCCAGCAATGCCATCCCGCTCCACGAAAACGCCGCCTTTTTCCGACCGGCCATCGCCTGGGGTTCGGGCCTGCTGGCAGCGGCATTATTCCTCCCGGCCTGGTGTCTGTGGCGCCGCCGCTACCGGTCGGCTTTCGTGGCAGGCATCGTGATGATGGTCTGTTTCTCCTGGGCGGCTTTCGGCTTCATCATCCCCCAGTTCAAAGGCCACGTCACATCTTACGAGACAGCCCAGATCCTGCCGGATGTCTATGACGGCCATTCCCCACTCTATATCGAAAAATTCCTGCGTCCGGGCATCGCCTATTACAGCGGCATGTACGGAACGGAATGGGACCCCGTCAAGGACCCAGACCTGGAAGAATTGCTCGCAGAGAAGGATAAGATTTTCCTGGTCATGTCGAAATCGACCTTCCATAAGCTGGCCAAATCCCAGCAATTGATTGACCGCTTCGGCATCGCCGCCGAAACGCCGACACAAGTAATCCTCATCAACCATCCTTAGGAGGTGTCCCCATGAAACAGCGCACATTCCTGAACATCATCTTCATGGCAGCTTTCCTTTTCCTGGCCGTCGGCATATCTCAGCTGGCCGTCACGGACCCGGTCGAATCGAATTACGCCCTGACGGCACTGGAAATGGTCCGCAGCGGCGACTGGCTGTCCCCGCAGATTTACGGCACGTACTGGTATGATAAGCCCATTTTCCTGTACTGGCTCCTGAGCCTGTCTTACAGCCTCCTGGGGACGACGGATCTGGCAGCCCGCCTGCCAGCTGTCCTCTTCGGCACCGCTTCCTGCACCCTGGCTGCCTGGTTCTCCCTGCGCCAGACAGCCGCCGCACGGCAGCCATCCTCTTCGCCGCCATGACCGTGACATCCCTGATTTTCTGGTTCGTCAGCCGCTCCGTCATCACCGACCAGCCTTGTATTTCTTCAGTGGCGCTACCTTGTTTTTCGCCTATATCGGCCTGACAGAAGGGAAGAAAGGCTATATGACAGGGGCTTACGTCATGGCTGCCGGTGCCGTCCTGACCAAGGGCCCGGTCGGCCTAGTCCTGCCCGGCCTGTTCCTGCTTCTCTTTACCGCCATCCAGCGCCGGCCCGATTACCTCAAAAGGCTGTTCCCGCCGGCAGGCATCGTGCTCTTCCTGCTCCTCTGCCTGAGCTGGTACGGCCCCATGTACAGCCGCCATGGCATGGATTTCATCGATGGCCTGCTGGGCTTCAACAACGTCGTCCGGGCGACCGTATCGGAACATCCCGAATACGACGTCTGGTATTACTACCTCGTCCTCGTCCCGGTCAGTCTCCTGCCCTGGACCGGCCCCTGCCTCTACGGCCTGTGGCGGCGGCGCAGTCATCACGATGAGTACGTATTCATGGCCATCTGGCCCTCGGGACAATCCTGTTCTACAGCCTCATGGCAACGAAATACCCGACCTATGCCTATATCACCAACTGGCCGCTCTTATACATGGGCGCCCGTACGATGCAGGCCTGGCTCGACGAGGACGCCCGCTATGCCTGGCTGGCAGCCTCATCCCGGCCTCCGTCTACAGCCTGCTCTTCGCCGTATTGGTGGCCTTTACGGATAAAGCGCCTTTCCCCGTCCAAGGCCTGTTGCTGCTGACGGTATTCCTGGCCATCATGGCTATCCTGACCTGGCTGGCATGGTGGCAAAAAGCCTATCTGGCCCTGCCCTTCTTCCTGATTACGACGACAGTCATCACCTACCTGATCGTGACCTTCCAGGTCCAGGTCCCCTTTTATCAATACCGGTCCGCCCAATCCCTGACCGTCCTGAACGATGCGGCCCCGGTCTATTTCTTTGAAGAGTACCGTACGTCCTATCCTTATTATACGGGACAGACGGCATACTGGACGGCACCGGCCGACTACGACGAAAATGCCCGGCTCCAGCGCGATGCCGTATGGGCTAAGAAACACGTCTACCCGACAGCTTCCGAAGACCAGGTGTTATCCAGCCTGAATCAGCACCAGAACCTGACCCTCGTCGTCCCGGAAGGGAAATATAAAGATTATAAAGCCTCGGAATTTTTCAGCCTGACCCGGAAAGTAGGCCGAATCGGCCCGTATTATATCTTCAAGCCCAGCCCTTAGGATAGGAGGATTTTCCATGGAAGAACTCATCGACAAACTCTGTGCCTACCATCATCCCGGCGTATTCAATCCCTGGTCCGAATATGACGTCTCCTGCGACATCAGTCCGGACGCGCCAGCCATCCGCTGCCAGCAGCTGCGGGAATATTTGGCGCCCCGCCTGACCCGGGCCCGCATCGTCCTCATCGCCGAAGCCGCCGGATACCAGGGCTGTCGCTTCACAGGCATCCCCATTACCTGCGAACGCATGCTCCTGGACGAACACAAACAGATACATGCTGACGTCATCCTGGGCCACCGCGGCCAGCGCACGAGCCGGCCCGACAGCGCTTCATGACCAGCCGTCCTCAGCGGGAAAAAGGCATGAACGAGCCGACAGATACCTACGTCTGGGGAGCCATCGTCGACAACGGCCTGGACCCGCGCGACGTCTTATTATGGAATATCTTCCCCTTCCATCCCCACAAGACCTCGCCCTTCTCCAACCGCACGCCGACGGACAGTGAGCTGGCCGACGGCCTCGTGTACGCCAAAGCCTTGCTGAGCTACTGCGGCCGGATATACGCCTGGCCGCCATCGGCAGGAAGTCAGCAGAAACCTTGCAGAATGCCGGCTTCCCGGCCATCGCCATGCGCCATCCGGCCAACGGCGGAGCCGGTCTTTTTCGGGAACAGTTCACACGTTTTTCTCGATAATTCCTTTAAAAAATCGGCAAAATTCGATTTTTACATTAAAATTGTCGGCGTTTCAGCAAAAACATTCAGAAAAATCATTGCATCGACTTCACAAATTGTTTATAATCATAGGTACACCACAGTATATACGAGCCTTCTCTCTCATACAGTGACGGCTCGTTTTTGTATACCAAAGGGGGATTACGTATGAATAAAGAAATGCGCGATCTGCCGCGCCCGCAAGGCCTGTACGATCCGTCTTATGAACACGATGCCTGCGGCATCGGTATCGTTGCCAATATAAAGGGGAAAAAATCATACGACATCATCGACGATGCCCTGACGATCCTGGAAAACCTCCGTCACCGCGGTGCCGAAGGGGCTGACGCCAACAGTGGCGACGGCGCCGGCATCCTGGTCCAGATTCCACACCAGTTCTTCAAGCGCGAATGTGAAGTCCTAGGCTTTTCCCTTCCCGACGAAGGCGAATACGGCGTCGGCATGATTTTTGCCCATCGCTATGAAACATTCCGTCATAAACAGATGGAAGCCTTTGAAGACATCGTCCGCTCCGAAGGCCTGTCCATCCTCGGCTGGCGCGATGTCCCTGTCGATGAAAGCCTGATCGCAACATTGCCAAACAGACGTGTCCTCATTTCCTGCAGGTCTTCATCCGCAAGGACCCGACCATGAAGACCCAGATGGACTTGAACGGAAATTATACATCATCCGCAAGCTGGCAGAAAAAGCCATCGTCCCGGAAAGCCAGAAGAACGGCACGGACTTCTACATCGCCAGCCTGTCGTCAAAGACCATCGTCTATAAAGCATGCTGACGTCCATGCAGCTGCGCCACTTCTTCCTCGACCTGTCGGACCTGGATTTCGTCACGTCCATGGCCCTCATCCATTCCCGTTTCAGTACCAATACCTTCCCCAGCTGGCCCGGGCCCATCCGAACCGTTACATCGTCCACAACGGGGAAATCAACACCATCCAGGGCAACATCAACTGGCTCAACGCCCGTGAAGGCAAATCGAAATCGGACTTCTTCCCGGACATGGAAAAAGTCTTCCCCGTCGTCGACGATACGGGCAGCGACTCGTCCATGTTCGACAACTGCCTGGAATACCTGTACATGACAGGCCATTCCCTGCCCCATGCCATGATGATGATGATTCCGGAACCATGGGAACGGGATCCGCTCATGAGCGACGAAAAGCGCGATTTCTACCGCTATCATAACTTCATGCTCGAACCGTGGGACGGCCCGGCTGCCATCGGCTTCTGCGACGGCACGGTCATCGGCGGCATGCTCGACCGCAACGGCCTGCGTCCGGCCCGTTACTATGTCACCCGCGACGACCGGGTCATCGTAAGCTCTGAAGTCGGCGTCGTCAACATCCCGCCGGAAGACGTCCTCTACAAGGGCCGCCTGGAACCGGGCAAGATGCTCCTCGTCGATACGCAGAAACAGCGCATCATCGACGACGACGAAATCAAGCACGAAATCGCGACGGAACACCCTTACGACGAATGGTACAAAGAACACATCGTCAACCTCGACGACCTCATGACGGGTCAGAACATCGCCAACAGCGATGCCATCATCCCTTATGACCTGAAGGAACAGGAAAAAGTCTTCGGCTATACCCAGGAAGATATGGACAAGGTCATCCTGCCCATGGCCCGCGATGCCCAGCACGCTATCGACTCCATGGGCGTCGACGTCCCCCTGGCCGTCCTCAACGACAACCCTCAGCTCCTCTACGATTACTTCAAGGAAAATTTCGCCCAAGTCACCAACCCGGCTATCGACGGTGTCCGCGAAAAGACGGTCATGTCGTCAGCTGTCATGGCCGGCAACGTCGCCAACATCATGGAACCGAACGAAGCGTCGACGGCAGCCTTATACCTCAAAGGACCGATTCTGACCAACGAACAGATGTCGGTCATCAAGTCCCTCATGACGCCGAAACTGCGGGCGGCTACGCTGTCCATGCTCTATCCCGTCAACAGCGGCGCTGAAGGCATGAAAACGGCCATCGAATCGCTCTGCATCGATGCCTTGAAGGCCATCAAGAACGGCGCCAACATCCTCGTCCTGTCCGACCGCGGCGTCAACTCGCGCATGGCCGCCATTCCGGCCCTCCTGCCTCGGCAGCCCTGCACCATTATCTCATCGACAAGGCCGTCCGCTCCGACGTCGGCCTCATCCTGGAATCGGGCGAACCGCGTGAAGTCATCATTTCTGTACCCTCATCGGCTACGGCATTACGGCCATCAACCCGTACATCGCCCTGGAATCCATCAAGGAACTCATTGCCAACAAGAAGCTCCAGAAAATCGATTACGAAACGGCCAAACAGAACTACATCGACGCCGCCGTCAAAGGCATCCTGGCCGTCATGTCCAAGATGGGCATTTCGACAGTCCACAGCTACCACGGCGCACAGATTTTGAAGCCGTCGGCATCAAACAGGACCTGATCGACAAATATTTCTGCAACACGCCGTCCCGCATCGAAGGCCTGGGCATCGCTGAAATCGCCAAGGAAAATGCCTGCGCCACCAAGAAGCGTACAGCACGGGAGATAAACTGGAACGGGGCGACTTCTACCAGTACCACAAGGGCGGCCAGCCGCACATCATCGACCCGGAAACGGTCCAGCTCCTGCAGAAAGCCATCCAGACCGGCGACTACGCAACGTATAAAAAATACGCCGACCATGTCAACCGTCAGACCATTTTCCGCCTGCGCGACCTCCTGGACTTTGAATATCCTGCCGGCAGCAGCATCCCTATCGAAGAAGTCGAACCTGTCGATTCCATCGTCAAGCGCTTCCGCACGGGTGCCATGAGTTACGGCGCCCTCAGCAAGGAAGCCCATGAATGTGTCGCTACGGCCATGAACCGCCTGGGCGGCATGAGCAATACCGGCGAAGGCGGCGAAGACTCGGCCCGTTTCGATACGGAAACGAACGACCGCATCAAACAGGTCGCATCGGCCCGTTTCGGCGTCACCAGCGACTACCTCATCCACGCCGATGAATTGCAGATCAAGTGCTCCCAAGGGGCTAAACCGGGCGAAGGCGGCCATCTGCCGGGCAATAAAGTCTATCCGGATATCGCCAAGACCCGTCATGCTACGACAGGCGTCGCCTCATCTCGCCTCCGCCGCATCACGATATTTACTCCATCGAAGACCTGGCCGAACTCATCTTTGACCTCAAGAATGCCAACCGCAAGGCTACGATTGGCGTCAAACTGACGTCCGGCGCCGGCATCGGCACGATTGCCGCCGGTGTCGTCAAAGCCAAGGCCGACGATATCGTTGTCAGCGGTTACGACGGCGGGACCGGCGCTTCGCCGCGGACGAGCCTGCGCCATGCCGGCCTGCCCTGGGAAATCGGCCTGTCCGAAGTCCAGCAGACGCTGCTCCTCAATCGCCTGCGCGACCGCGTCACCCTGGAAGTCGACGGCAAACTGCTCACAGGCCGCGACGTCGCCATTGCCGCCCTCTTCGGCGCTGAAGTCTTCGGCTTCGGTACGGCACCGCTCCTGGCCATCGGCTGCCATATGCTGCGCGTCTGCCACCTCAACACCTGCCCGTACGGCGTCTGCACGCAGGATGAAAACTGCGCAAACGCTTCAAGGCAAACCGGAATATATCATCAACTTCATGCGCTTCGTCGCACAGGACCTGCGGGAAATCATGGCCCGCCTGGGCTTCCATACCATCGACGAAATGGTCGGCCGCTATGACTGCCTGAAACAACGCGATCACTTCGGCAACTGGAAAGCCAAGACGGTCAACTTGAAGAACCTCCTGTACCGTCCGTACACGGATGCGTCGGTCGGCCAGCATTTCACGACGCCCCAGAACCACAAAATCAATACGACCCTGGATATGTCCAAACTGGTCCGCATGTGCCGGCCGGCCCTGGAAGAACAGAAACACATCCGGGCCCGCCTGCGCATCAAGAATACCGACCGCGTCACCGGGACCATCCTGGGCAGTGAAATCACCAAGCGCTACGGCGAAAAAGGCCTGGCCGAAGACACGATCATCTTGTCCTTCGTCGGCTCTGCCGGCCAGAGCTTCGGCGCCTTCATCTTGTGGCCTGACGCTGACCCTGGAAGCGATGCCAACGACTACCTGGCAAAGGCCTGTCGGGCGGCAAGATCATCGTATCGCCGCCGCGGGAATCGGTATTCCCTGCCGAAGATAACATCATCATCGGCAATGTCGCCTTCTACGGTGCCACCAGCGGCGAAGCCTACATCAGCGGCACAGCCGGTGAACGCTTCTGCGTCCGCAATAGCGGCATCAGTGCCGTCGTCGAAGCGTCGGCAACCACGCTGCGAATACATGACCGGCGGCCGGGTCCTCATCCTCGGCCAGACAGGGCGCAACTTTGCAGCCGGCATGTCCGGCGGCATCGCCTACGTCTACGACCTGGACCCGAATAAATGCAACACCGACCTGGTCAAACTGGAACCGCTCACCGACGACGACGAAAAAGCGGCTGTCAAAGCCATGCTGGAAAAACACGTCCACTACACGGACAGCAATCTGGGCCACATCCTCTTGGAAAACTGGGACGACACCGTCACTCACCTGACCAAAGTCATTCCTGAAGCCTATGAAGAAATGGTCGCCCTCATCGCCCAGGCAGAAGCCGAAGGCCATACCGACCAAGAAGCACACATGATTGCTTTTGAAAAGAAACACGGAAAGAACGGAAAGAAATAAGAAAAAAGGGGCTGTCGCATCGCGACAGCCCCTTTTTAGTGGTTAGTAGCTAGTGGCTAGGGGTTAGCGGAGGGTTTTAAATTTAAAGTCATCTTCTACAAACTATAAACTACATACTACAAACTATAAAGTGAAAAGGACTTCGCATGATGACAAGCCCCTTTTTCGACGGCGGGCGCCCTACGTTGTTATGTGCAATAACATAGTTACATAAATAGGGGTCTTCCCCCTACTGAAAAAAAGTGATACTTTTAGGCATAAGAAGGAGTTGATTCTTATGCATGGGAAGAAAGGAATGTCACCAAAGCTATGTTACGCAAAGAATTCGTTGAACGGCTACTTGCTCATGAGAAGAGCAAAAAAGCCTTTGTCTTGAATATGGAATCAGTCGTCCTACAGGAGACAAGTGGATTAAGAGGTATCGTGAAAATTCTTCTTGTGAAGAACTTTCAGAGAACCTCACCACCGTGCCAATCGCACATCCCCTGAAATGGAAGCACTGGTCATCAAGACGCGAAAAGAAAATTATGACGCGTGTGCCTTAGTTGTCCATACCCTTTTGAAACGACAAGGTATTCC
>ENA-OUNI01000212-OUNI01000212.1-human-gut-metagenome-genome-assembly--contig:-NODE-212-length-26518-cov-2.224660_pt1 | contig 26518 bp, 33 predicted proteins | sample MGYA00242499_ERZ504580 | MGnify/ENA primary metagenome ERZ504580 (study PRJEB26092, sample SAMD00036315) | human gut metagenome | host: Homo sapiens | study: EMG produced TPA metagenomics assembly of... | reverse complement strand
CCCAACCGACAGTACCATCGTCCTCAAAGATACCGACAATACCGCCCTGCCCCTTATCCTTTCGGCAAGCAGACGGAATTCGCTGCATTACGTTCGACACCGTATGACCCTATACACCTCATGGCGTATTGCATTCTTTGCACCACCGCTTATCCATGACCGTAAAATGTTGGACATGTAAAATAAATAACATATCTTTAGAGTGAAGATTTAAGTTTAACTCATAAAAACCTTCTATTATGAAAACCAGACTTCTTTTACTCCTTGTCGCCGCAGCGACGCTGTGCGGATGCGACCGTTTAGGGCACCGATTGACTACTACACCTATATCAATGCTACGGACAAGACAGTTGTCGTGACACTTTACGACCAAGACTTCTATACGGATGATTGGAAAGTAGAAGTCAATCCCGATGCCAAAGAAGTATTCCGCTTTGTCATCGCACCGGGAGAACAATACACCAGAATACTGCAGCCATATCCGGGTATGGGAAAAAAAGTTTCTCTCCTCCGTTTAAGGATATAGAAGAAGCACACTGTATTACCGTATCGAATGGAGAGAAAATAGTTTCACATCGAAGTCCCGATGGTTTATTTTATCAATACGGCGGATACATCGGCTTTTATGAAGAGACAAAATCCACGAACAAATCCGTCCATCTACAGTGCGTATTCGACGATGATTTTTTTAATGACCTCGGATTACCTGTGCCGGTTTACGATTAACCCCATAATTACCTAACTTAAAACTGTTGCAACATGAAAAGACTTTACCTGTTACTGCTTTCGGGGCTGCTCCTGGCGTCGTGCGTCAAGGAGGAGCTTCCCCAGCCGTCGGAGGGCGAAGAACCCCTCACGGCGGCCGTCACCCGCTCCGCTGGAGAGAAAGACCCGTACAAACTGTCGCTGGTGCAGGAGGTGCTCGACGCCAAACTCGCCCAAATGGGACAGCCGAGAATCGTGTTGGAACCGCCCCATCAGTACGTATGCTTTTCTCCGACCGATTCGGCCCAGGTAGCTAATTGGAATCATTGAATACAATTGCACTTTACAATCGTAACGTATTGTCTTTTAAAAACAAATAATACGCCTTTGAAGCGATAGTTAAGTTTAACTCATAACAATCTTTTATTATGAAAACCAGACTTCTTTTACTCCTTGTCGCCGCAGCGACGCTGTGCGGATGCGACCACTCGTATTACAAGTTTGCCTATTATACTTTTATAAATGGAACAGACAAAACCATTATCGTTACGCTCTATGATCAGACTTATTATAGTGATGAATGGGGACCGGGAAAAAACCCAAATGCTAAGCCGGTCTACAACTTTACAATCACTCCCGGGGGAGAATTCACTAAGATATTGACGCCGCCTCCTACGGGAGGATTTGGTACAAATATATCTGATCCTTTCGATGACTTAAAATTGAAGGTCTTTCTATATCTAACGGAGAATGGGAAGTCGGAGATATGGTTGGAGCATATTTATACCATGCGGAGAACTACGATATAACCAAAGAAACCAAAGATGTTGTATACCTTCAATATATTTTCACAGAAGAATTTTTCAAAAGAGGATATCCAATATTAACGGAATAAAAGCCCACAAAATTGTCTAACTTTAAAATTACTATTATATGAGAAACTTTTACCTGTTACTGCTTTCGGGCTGCTCCTGCGTCGTGCGTCAAGGAGGAGCTTCCTCAGCTGTCGGAGGGCGAAGAACTTTCACGGCGGCCGTCACCCGCTCCGCTGGAGAGAAGGACCCGTACAAACTGTCGCTGGTACAAGAGGTGCTCGACGCCAAACTCGCCCAAACGGGACAGCCGAGAATCGTGTTGGAACCTACCCACCAATACGTATGCTTTTCTCCGGCCGATTCGGCCAGGTAGCCCGGCTGGAGGCGCTCGACTGATTACGTCCTATAATCCTGTCGGAGAAGAAGGCCGGCCGATTCCCGAACCCGATGAAGATTCACAAGGTGAGATTCTGCCGCTTTACTCCGTGGTTCCAATCGGTTTCCAATTTCCGGAGGATATACCCTATACGAAGATATATGATGTCTATATTCAGAGCCTCGGCGGGGCAGGATCTGCTTCCGGTTCGGAGGAGCAGCTTTCGACCGACCTGTTCAAAGATGTCCTGACTCAGACGCTGGCCGCTACGGGACACACTTCTGTCGCAACGCGTGCAGGCGAATCGCAGCAGGAGTGGAACCCTTCGGCAAGATTCCGGTTTCACGTCGATGTAGGCGACAACAGCGACACGATACTCCCCTTAAAACAGCTCAACGTAGTGGTCGTACAGGGCAGCAATCAGAAGCGATATTATACCGATGCGGACGGAAGGATTACAGTCACCGATAAGTTCATAGGCCCCGTAGATTATCAGGTCGTATGGGATTCCCACCATTTCGTCATCCGGCAGGGCAATACATGGACGAGGCGCGGTTCTTGGTGTAAGGGACACACGGAGCCGCTCGATACGGTACTGACGTCGCAGTGCGGTCTCGATTATTTCCTTGCAGGTTCTCACCGTGCGCTGACGGCCTATTATACCGAGCCGAATCTCGTTCCGGGACTGGCCAGGGAACAGAAACTGCTCAATATAGGAATCGTCGATAAAGAAACGCCATTTAAGTGGGAAGGCAGATACGTTCCTATACTTACTGCCGTAATAGGAGAACACGCTTTGACCATGTATGCAAAATCCCGTGTTGGGGGCTATCACTCGTCCAAAAGTGCAATGCAAACGACCTTTCACGAATTGGGACACGCATCGCACTACTATAAGGATGCCGGCAGTTACAGTGCCATGTATCTTTTCGGTCGAAGAAAAGACATGGAATCTTGGGCTAACGGCGTTTCATATGCTTATACGCGTGCATTGCTGGGGGAGGAATACGAATGGAGTGGCACTACCAATGAAGAATATACCAGACTTATAGAGTGCCTGTTACTGAACGGCTTTACGATGGAGCAGATTCAGTACGACTTTTACGGTTCGGACGATTGGGGGCACTGGCAATCGAGAATCCGTGCCAGAAACGACAAACAGATAAGCGACCGATTAGTGAACCTTATCTTCGACAATCCGAACAAATATCATTTCGATATGAGGAATATGGCCGAGGTTTCGGATACCCGGATACGGCTTTACCAACCCGTCCGACTTAGGATGAAAGACCAAACACCGTTTTCTGCAACCTGGGAGATAACGGACGGTACGGGCGCCACGATACTGAATAACAATACTTCCCAACTTCTGGTATGTTTTACCGAACCGGGAGAAAAGACCCTGCGTGCCACAGTAGAGCTGGCACCGGGCATCGAAGAGACGTTCGACAAGACCGTCACCGTCTCAAACACGAGCATCGTTTCGGTACCCGGAACCGCTACGGAGGGTTATCCGGTCACGGTTTCGGTGATGGATTTGGAAATCTGTCCGGATGCGAAAGTCACGGAGTGGTCGGTGGTTCAGGGCGACGCGACCATTACGCCGAAGACGGACAGAAGCGCCCAGTACACTTTCAGACAGCCGGGAAATATGACCGTCAAGCTAAAGATACAGTTCCAGCCAAACGGCCCCGAAGTGGAATACACCGCTCCGATACGCGTGCAGCCATTGGATGTTTACAGCGTATTCGGAGTCATCAACGCACCGGAGACCTACGCCTACAACACCACCTACCGGGCCAAATATAATGGGGACGGAAACGAACGTCGAAATCGTGGATGTAGAGGCCGACCACCGCACGCATTACCCGTACTATCCTTTCGATACATGGAGTTATAACAAATCCACAAGAACGCTGTCTTTCCTTATTCCCGACCACCCGTTGACTTTCGATTACAAACTCATCATACACTACAAGGTAAACGGAGTGGAAGTAGAAGAACCGGCCATACTCATCGTATCGAATTTCCCGGATACGCCTGCGTCTCAAACGACGGACACGGCAATCGGCGAATAGAAAACGGACAAAAGTCCAATCGACCGGACGACGGTTCAGATGTCCGGAATAACAGCGGACGGCCTGTCCGAATAATCGTCATCCTGCGAAAGGTCGGATTGATTTCAATACCTGCTGTTTCCAGCAACGAACGAAGCCGGAGTTTCCTCTCCGGCTTCGTTTTTACAGTGCGTCTACAACGGATACGCCGCGCAATTCAGCTATTTCCGTTTCTTTCCCTTGGCCGGACGTTCCCACCGGTTGCCGTCTTTCTCGAAAACGACCAGTCGAATCCGCCGCTGCCTCCCTCTTCCGATTCAAAAGAGAATGCCGCATCCACCCGTCCGGCATCCCGTCCGGAAGAGGGGAACGGTTTTCCCTTTCCGGCCGGTCGTTCTCCGCGACCGCTGTCCGGCCGCCCCTTTTCTTTCTTCGGACGCTTCCCGCGCTCCGCAGCAACATGCTCCGCCCCATCGCAGGAACGACGCTCCCACCCGACCGACCGGCCCGTCTCCCGCTTCCCCGCGGATAGGTTCCTCCCTGGCTGCAACCTCCTCCCCGACATGCTCCTTTTCCCGGCCGCGCGGTCCGTCGGAACCGCCGCCGGTTGGGCTATCTCCGCCAGAGGACGCGTACCGCGGCGCAGTTTGTTCAGCCGACGCACCACCTGCTCGGCATCCTCGAAGGGAACGCTGACGAAAGAATAGCTGTCGCCGAGCTTCACATCGTTGATATGTTTGTCCCGCAGGCCGCACTCGCGTTTGAGCAGGGCCACGAGTTTCCGTACGTCGTAACCGTCTTTCCGGCCGACGGCGAGGAAGAGCCGCGCCGTTCCCCGCCTGTCTACCGAGAAGGAGCGTATTTCCGGATAGTTCGACTCGTCGAGCTCGCTCCGGAAAGCGAGGCGCAGCAGGGCAGCCAACGCCACTTCCGGCGTATAGGCAGCCAACAGCTCCTCGGCCATATCGCCGTAATCCGCATAGTTGTCCCCCTCGACGATTTCCCGCAGTTCCTCCTTGATGCGCTGCCTCTTGACGGCCACAATATCCTGCGGCGTAGGCAAATCCTGCCTGCGGATGTCGGCCTTGATATCGCGGCGCAGGAAGCCGAACTGCCGCATCTCCGAAGAGGAGATGAACGTAATGGCCGTTCCCTGATTCCCGGCCCGGCCTGTACGCCCGATGCGGTGCACATAGCTTTCCGAATCCTGCGGCAGCGAATAGTTGATGACGTGCGACAGGTTGTTGATGTCGATACCCCGCGCCGCCACGTCCGTAGCCACGAGGATATTTACCTGCCTGTTACGGAATTTACGCAGTACCTTTTCACGCTGTGCCTGCGACACGTCGCCGTGCAGGCCCTCGGCCGCGTATCCCCGTTCGAGAAGCCGGTTCACCAGCTCGTCCGTCCCCACCTTCGTGCGCTGAAGACGATGCCATAAAATTCGGGAGTGATGTCGATGATACGCGTCAGGGCGTCGAACTTGTCCGCTTCGCGCACCTCGAAATAAATCTGGTCGGTCAGGTCGGCCGTCAGCCGGGCCGATTCCACGCGCAGCATCTCCACGTCGCGCATGTAGGTCCGCGAAAGGTTCACGATACGCTGCGGCATGGTCGCCGAAAAGAGCAGGACGCGCCGCTCTCCGGGCGTATGCGACATAATTTCCTCGACATCCTCGATGAATCCCATGTTCAGCATTTCGTCAGCCTCGTCCAGCACGAGGTAGCGGATGCCGGACAGGTCGAGCGTCCCGCGCCGGATGTGGTCGAGCACGCGCCCCGGCGTCCCCACCACAATATCGGCCCCCTTCGCCAGCCGCCTGAGCTGTTCGCTCATGGAGGCTCCGCCGTATATGGCCGCGATGGAAAGCCGCTTCTCCCGATTGTAGGAGACCAGCTCCTCGGTCACCTGCAGGGCGAGTTCGCGCGTCGGCACGAGGACGATGGCCTGCACGCTGCCCGCACCGCGCACGAGCTCCTGCAGGATGGGCAAACCGTATGCGGCGGTCTTGCCCGTCCCCGTCTGGGATTGAGCGATAATGTCGTTCCGGCCGTCAAGTAATATGGGAATGGTGAGCTTTTGAATTGGCGTAGGGCGCTCGAACCCTTTCGCTTCGACTGCGGCGAGCATCTCCGGAGAGAGCCCGAGCGAGCCGAAATCTTCGTTTTCGGTCATCTTTTATCTTTTACGAACCGCAAAGATACTCAAATAAACCGCATTTACACAAAACGGCAGCGAGGCTTACCGCCCACTGCCGTTCTTCTTCCTTCACCCGAAAGCGCTGCAGCCTCCCGGATGCAATGCGACTACTCGGCTACCGCCGTATCGGCCTCTTCGACAACTACGGTCTCGGCACAGCAGTCAGCACATTTGCAATCTTCGCATTTGCACTCCTCGCACTTCTCTGCCGGGCATTTGCAATCCTCACACGATGCGCAGTTCTCACGACTTCGCAGCTTTGGCGCAACTGCACCCTTCGCAAACACACTTCTCGCAAGTGCACACACCCTCGGCGCATTTGCACTCCCCGCATTTGCACTCCTCGCAGGGGCAGGCGGCGCAGCATGCAGTTGCCTCGCAGCCACCGTCTCGGTCTCAACAACCTGTACTTCCGCAGCCTTCTTGGCGTTCCTGTTACCGCATGCGGTCATCACGAAAGCGGCCATAGCACGATGCAAACGAGCGTTAACTTTTTCATGGTCTTTAAATTTTAGTAGGTTATTATAATGAATTAATACGGTAAAACCCGTGTCACTGCCGCAACGGTATCGGCCTGCAGGCCGGATTCCGGTACCGGAACCGGTTCTTCCCGCAGCAACTCCTCGACGGGGATGCTTCCCCGCCAGAGAAACGCGGTACTGAAACTCTTCCGCACCCTGTCCCACAGCATCAGCGCTTCGTCAATCGTGATGCAGTTCACCCACGGTCACGATATAGGAAGGATTTTCGTAAACGAGAAAGGTTGGTATACCGGGAAACTCGCTGCGGAAACGCTCCTGCGTAGCCAATGCCTCGCTGCGGGCATTCTGTCCGTTATCGAAAAATATCCGGATACGGTAACCGGGAATCTCGGTCGGCCGGTCGCTGTTGTCGTAGCGCCGCACGGCCTCGACTGCGGAACCGTACTCGCGAACCGTCACCACGGCATCCGTCGATTCGCCGGGCCGGGCCAGCCGGGCCTTGAACGTCCCTATCCCCTGCCCTGCGGCCGGGAAAGAGAGGAGCAGCGCCAGAAGTGCGACCGTACCGTATGCCAACAATTTCATCCTCATAACACACAATTCAAGCGCCGCGAAAGGACGATACGCTTTCCCCGAAATACCTCAGAAACTCCGACAGAGGCATCTTCTCCACTCCGAACGTTTTCTTCAGGCATCCTGCCTTCACCGTCACGCCTCCCGTTACGAAGAGCAGCGGCGCATTTCCCTCGATGTCTCCCAAAACGGCGAGTGCCTTCAAGGGATTGTCGAGCGAACACTGCAAGGGCACATACAGCTCCGTACGGCATCGTTTCGGCAGATAAAGCTCTCCCTCCACCGAGCTTGGCGATACGGCCTCCGTCCCGGGAGGTGAGGACGAACGACGCGTCGCGCACCGTGATGTTCCTGCCGGAGGTGTTCTCGACGAGCAGCACGACGCCCACACGGGGCGACGCCTCCATCGAAACCTCCACGTCGGAGATACCTTGGAAGATGACGGCATCCCTCCTCATGCACCCCTGCAATGCCAGGAGTGCGGCGAGCGCCGCGACGAATATGCAAATCTTTCCTCTCATTCCTTTCTGCCCTCGTAAATATAGGCGATTCCGCGCATCTGGCGGCGGGAGCGGCACGCTGCGAACCCTGCCTGCCCCATCAATCGCAAAAATAGTAAATTATCCGGAAAATGGTCCACCGATTCGGGAAGATAGGTATAAGCCGAATCGTCCTTCGATATCAGGCGCCCCACCAACGGCAGGATACGGTGGAAATAGAACCGGTACAGCGGGCCGAAACAACGTCCGCGGGGCGTCGAAAATTCGAGGATACAGAGCCGGCCGCCGGGGCGAAGCACCCGGAAGGCTTCGGCGAGACCGGCCTCGATGCTGCCGAAATTGCGAATTCCGAATCCGATGGTCACCGCATCGAACGTCCCGTCGGGAAAGGGCAGTTGCTCGGCATCGCCCTGCACCAGTTCGATACGGTCGCAAAGTCCCCTGCGGGCCACCTTGCCGCGCCCCACGCGAGCATCTCGCCGGAAAGGTCGATACCGGTTATCCGGGCCGCTGGAAGACGGCGGGCCAGGGCGACGGCTACATCGCCCGTCCCTGCGGCTACATCGAGTATGGCAGCCGGCGTACCGGCCGCCACGACGCGACCATACGCCGCCGCCACAGTCTGTCCACCCCGAACGAAAGCAGGTGGTTCAGCAGGTCATATCTGGGGGCGATGCTGTCGAACATCTCGCGCACCCGCGTTTTTTGCTGTTCTCTTCCATCACATCACTGATAACGCATGGTCCGCTCCGGTCTGACCGCCGAAACGGCCCGTGCCGGAATGACCATCAGGACAAGCATCACGAGGGGCACCCCGACATTCAGGGCAAACCACCACTCCCATCCGAAATGTACCGGGACACGGGAAAGCATGTACCCCGTACTGTCGAGCCGTATCAGCCCGGTATATTTCTGCAGCAGCGCCAGCCCTATCCCGACGACATTTCCCCACAGCATCCCGCGGAACACGATGGCCAGCGAGCGCAGCATGAAGACCTTCTGCACGGCCCGGTTCCGCATACCCAGCGCTTTCAGCACGCCTATCATGGAGGTCTTTTCGAGGAGGATTATCAGCATCGCCGATACCATGTTCAGAAAGGCCACGAGCAGCATGATGACGATGATGACCGCGGCATTGACGTTGTGGGCGCGAAGCCAGTCGAAGTATTGGGATTGAGACTCACGATATCCTCCACCTTCAACACGTCGGAAGTGCGGTCGGCGTTATCGAATACGGCCCCGTAGACCGCCTCGGCGAACTCGTCAAGCCGGCTGAAATCGGTGGTCATGACCTCGTAACCGGTCACCTGTTCCCCGTTCCAGCCGTTGAGCCGCTGCACGTTCCGGATATCGGTAAAGGTCATGGCGTTGTCGAGCTCTTCCATACCGGTGGAGTAGATGCCGCACACCTTGAAGCGGTCGCGCCTGACGGGCCGCGAGGAACTGATGAAGAGCATCTCTACCCGGTCGTCCACGGCGAGCCCCAGCATCCGGGCAATATTGGCGGAGACCAGCAGCTCCTTACTCCGTACCTCCCCTCCCACGGCAGGAAGCGAACCGACGACAAGATGTTCCTGCAGGAAAGCGGTATCGTAATCGGGACCGATACCTTTCAGCGCCACGCCCTGTATCGCTTCCGGCGTCTTTATCATCCCCCCCTTCACGGCATAGGGGGCCACGGAGGCGAAGCGCGGCAGACGGGCGACGGATTCCATGAGCGCAGTATCCACCGTCACGGGGTCGGTTTCGAGCGAGGCGTTCGAGTGGAGGCTCACTATCCGGACATGGGAACCGAACCCGACCAGCTTGGCCGTCACCTCCCGCTTGAATCCCGTCACGACCGCCAGTGCAAGTATCATGACGGCCATGCCTACCGCCACGGTAAGCGTGGCGATGCGCACCATGATATTCTCCCGCCCCCCCTTCCGGGAGGAGATGCGACGGGAGATAAACAGCTCTGTATTGATATGCGACATGACAGTACGGTCCGATAACTCTGAAGAGGGCGGCGCCGGACATAATCCGCACGGGACATACCCGATGCTCCCGCCTCCGTCCGCAAAATTAAACCAAAAAACGGGGGTTGAGCGAAATCGGACGGCAAAATTGCATATCCGCCGCTTTATTCGTAGTTTTACCGGAAATATGAAAACTCCAATTCCGTCATGAAAAAGTTGCGATGATAACCGGAGCGACCTCCGGTATAGGAGAAGCGACGGCAAAGCTGTTCGCACAGACAGGCGATTACGACCTCATCATAGCGGGCCGTCGAGCCGACCGGCTGAAAGCGCTCAAAAAGGAGCTGAAAGAGCCTACGGCACGAAGGTACACGTCATGAGTTTCGATGTCAGGGACTACCAGCGGGGCCTGGCCGCCCTGGATTCCATGCCCGAGGAGTACCGCCGTATCGACATTCTCGTCAATAACGCCGGCCGCGCCACCGATCTGGTAAAGTTCCAGGAGGGCGATATCCGGAACTGGGACGAGGTAATCGACATCAACATCAAAGGGTTCATCTACATGGCCCGCATCGTTTCGGAGCGGATGGCACAGCAGGGCGGCGGACATATCGTCAACCTGGGTTCGATAGCCGGCACCGAGGCGTACGAGGCGGGCAACGTCTACTGCGCGACGAAACACGCCGTACACGCCCTCAGCCGCGGCATGCGCATCGACCTGCTCGGCACGGGCGTCAAGGTCACGGAGATACGTCCGGGCAAAGTGGAGACGGAATTCTCGCTGATACGCTTCCACGGCGACAAGGAGAAGGCCGACAAGGTATACGAAGGCATCCGCCCGCTGCGGGGGAGGACATCGCCCGCACCATCCTCTGGGCGGTCACGCAGCCGCCCCACGTCAATATCGACGAAATCGTGGTGACACCCGTATCGCAGGCCAACTCCTACTACAACAAGAAAGAGATGTAAGCCTCCGCCGAAAGAAACGGCACGGCAAACGATTTAGCGGGGAGGCAACGCAATAGCCTCCCCGAAGCGCCGTTATTGATACAGAAACCAATAAACAGGAATTAACGATGACAATAGAGTGGTGGCTGCTGATAATCATCGGGATTGTCGGCCTTATCGTACAGGGACGGTTGCAGTCCGTATTCTCCAAATACTCCAAGGTACCGATGACAGGAGGGCTGACGGGCCGTGAGGTGGCGGAAAAGATGCTGCGCGACAACGGCATCTACGACGTCACCGTGACCTCCACGCGGGGACACCTTACCGACAACTACAATCCCACGAACAAGACAATCAACCTGAGCGAAAGCGTCTACGCTTCCAACAGCATCGCGGCTGCGGCCGTGGCCGCCCACGAAACGGGACACGCCATACAGGATGCCTACGGGTACGCCCCCCTGCGTGTGCGCTCGGCGCTCGTGCCGGTCATCAGCTTCGCATCGCAGTGGTCTTTCCTGCTCATCATTGTCGGCATCATCCTCATCAACACCATGCCGGCCATCTTTTGGGCCGGCATCGCCCTGATAGCCCTCTCGGCAATCTTCTCGGTCATTACGCTGCCGGTGGAGTACAATGCTCCAACCGGGCCATGCAGTGGCTGGAAGCGAGCGGCACGCTCCACGGCGAAGCGCTCCAACAGGCCGGAACCGCCCTCCGATGGGCCGCACGCACCTACCTCGTCGCAGCCCTGAGCGCCATCGCCACCCTCCTCTACTACATCGGGTTCGCGCGAAGAGACTAACGCCGACACCAACTATCAAACAGATGCAGGGAGACGGAAATCCGTCTCCCTGCATCTGTTTTGCGGCGCAGACAATGACCGCTTTTCCATCTTCCGAACCGGCTTCGCCGACACCACCGCGCAATCTTCCCCACTTTCCGAATAACTTAAAGAGGCCGTACCGTTCTGAACATATCTGTTCAGAACGGTACGGCCTCTTTAAGTCTAACCCCACCCGGACGAGACATCGAAAACCGGTGCGAAAAAATCTTCCAGCCCAACCGGTCGCATCCGATACCGACAACAACGCAACGACTTGCGATTTATCTTCCGCTGCCATAACCGACTTGTGCGGATAAAGGGACTCGAACCCCCACGCCTTTCGGCACCAGATCCTAAGTCTGGCGCGGCTACCAATTACGCCATATCCGCAGTGCGTGACAAAAATAGCTTTTTTTTGCCGTCAATGACAAATCGCAGCAGAAGCGTTCCAGTCCCATCCATCCTCCTGCGCAGCCGAGACGACTGCAGAAGCCCCTCTTTCCGCCTCAGTCCTTTTCTTCCGGCCGCCTTCCCCTCTCTCTGCCCGTGCGGACACAAGCCGCACCTCCGACCGGAATGAGACGAGCGAAGACAGCACAAAGCCCCTTTCGGAAAGGCAAAACCAAGGCGCAAACACAAAAGGTCGGAAACAGAAACCGATACGGCTCCGAAACCCGTTCCGCTTCCGTCGGTTCGGGACGACGACAAAAAACGGGCACCCTCACCGGATACCCGCCTGTTCGTCACCGCCGAAGCGGCCGCTATGTCCGATTAGAAGAAGAGGCTGAGGCCCACTGCCAGGTATTCTTCACCGGGCTCTCCTTACCTGCAATCCAGTATGAAGCATCGACCCTCACCGGACCTACTGCCGCACCGAGCCCCACGGTAGCGTAGCTGCCGCCGATGGATTTCTCGTCACCGTAGTGATAACCGGCACGGAGGAAACCGTGTTTCAGGAAGTTGTACTCCAGACCCAGACCGGCGGTAAACGACGCATCGGTCGAAGGCATGAAGGTATAGCCGAGGTCGAGAGCTGCGAGCAGCTTGTGGTTTCGGAGAAAGGCATGTCGATAGAACCGCCCAGCTTAGCGTAGGCAGGCATCGCTATCGGATTGGAAGGCACCGAGATATCGAGTTTGGTACCTACGTTGCTGACGTTGAGGCCCACCGCCCAGGTCGAACCGTAGAAAGATTCGATGGTATTTTCATAGTAAAATCCCAGGTCGAAGGTAAACGCATTGCCGGCCTTGTAATAGTCGCTGCCGAACTTCGTATAATCCGAACGGATATACCTGGCAGTCAGCGACATGGTGAAGTTATCCACAATCCTGCGCGTATAACCGATGCTGACAGCCATATCGTTGGGACGGAAAGAATCGCCCGCAACGGCATCGTCACCTGCGATAATGCTCTTGGGACCGTTGAAATAACGGAAGCCGAGGGAGAAACCGTTGTTTTCGTCGAGGTTGAAATAACCGCCTACCACATGGGTAGCGACGCCCTTATTGTAATCGGGCATCACGGGGTTGTAGGAATAGCCAAAGCCCATCCGTTTTTCGCTGAGGAGGTTGGATGCGGCATTGCCGAATATTCCGAAAGGATTGTCGTTCACTGCGGTAGTTGCCATACCCATACCGGCGGCGCGGGGGTCGGCGCTGTTAAGCAGTGAAGACGCAGCGCCCGAGGGAGCATTGTCCTGAGCGAACACAGTTGCAGAAGTACCGCAAAAAAGTACCGTACAAATTGCTCCGAGCAAGATTTTTTTACTCATAGTCAGAGATTTAGATTATTATAATTTACTTTAGTTGATGACATATCGCATAAGTCACAATAGACAAAAATAGTAATTTTTTTTTTAAACTTGATTAAACGATGCACAAAAATACCCGAATTTGGGCGATACGGCATCCGGTCCATCCGTTCCGGAGCGGATACCGGACGGCAAAGAGATACGGAAAGACACCGTACGGAACATCTTCCGTACTGCATATACCATCAACCACTCCGATATATGACACATTCAGGCCTCCAAAACGCATCCGGAACGCCCGAAAACGGCATGTGCGTTACTTTATAGGTAACGGCACATAACACAACGCAAATATAGCTGTTTTTTGCAACCGCGCAAAATAATAGTTGTTTTTTTTATTATGTGGCGATAAATCAATGTATTCAAAACAAATGCGGTACTATGGAACAGAAATCGTTATTGCAAACGCTATCATCTATCATACAGGAGCTTAAAGAGAACGGACAATGGGGTACGGCCCACGTCTACCAAAGCGCGTACAATTCGTTCGCCCTGTTCTCCTGCTGCCGGGACATCCCGTTCAAGAAATTCACCCCGGCGCTCCTGAAGGATTTCGAGATATACCTCCGCAAACGCAAATGCAGTTGGAACACCGTCTCCACCTACATGAAAGTGCTGCGGGCCACCTACAACCGGGCCGTGGACGAAGCTACGCCAGCTATGTCCCACGGCTCTTCCGGCACGTACAAACGGGGGTCTCCTCCGAGCGGAAAAGGTCGCTGGAAGCCTCCGACATGGGAGGGCTGATGAACGGCAAGGGCGAGGAACTCTCCGCAGGAATGGAGCGCACGCTGGCCATTCTCCAGTTGATGTTCATCCTGCGCGGCATCCCGTTCGTAGACCTCGCCTACCTGCGCAAAAGCGACATCCAAGGCAATATATTAAGGTACAGGCGACGCAAGACGGGCAGACGACTCACCGTAATACTGACACCGGAGGCCCTGAAGCTCATCGACACCCTGTCGGATAAAAGGAGGAATCGCCTTATCTGCTGCCGTTCCTCACCAGTCCGGAAGGGAGCGAGGAGGCTTACCGTGAATACCAGCGTGCGCTGCGGAGTTTCAACCGGCAGCTCGCCGCGCTCGGGGAACGGTTCGGCGGCTCGACGCCCATCAGCACCTACACGATACGGCATACATGGGCTACCATGGCTACTACTGCGAAATACATCCCGGCATCATCTCCGAGGCGATGGGACACTCCTCCATAGCGGTCACCGAGACCTACCTCAAACCGTTCCGGGACGACCGGATTGACGAAGCCAACCGGGAAGTGATATCCTATGTAAAAAAACAGGCCCGGAAAAACTCCGGCCGATAAACGTTCGGCCCGGTTGCCGGAGCCGCCTCCCCCCGGCTGCCGGAAACCGGATACGAACAAATCCGCGACTTTTCTCAATTGCGACGGTCGGTCCGGGGAGATGCGTTTCCCCGGACAGGCTGTCTCTGTCCGTATGCAACCGTACCACGACCCCATATCCGAAACGGCCTCCGGTGAGGATACAAGGACATGTGCCGTTACCTATAAAGTAACGGAAAACACACGGGGATAATTGAGCCAACCGCTGACAAGGCCACATTTTCTTTTTTAAAATTTATAAATTTTAAACTTTTGTGTCATGAACAAAAAATTTCTAAGCTTATTTCTGTGCGGGGCATTGGTGTCCGGTTCGGCAGGGATGTTCGTGTCCTGTAAGAATTACGACAGCGACATCGCCAGTCTGGACGACCGTATCACCGCTGTCGAGAAATCGGTCAGCGAACTGAAAGCGCAAATCAGCGCCGGCGCTGTCATCACCGATGTGACTCCCACCGAAAACGGCGTCAAGGTAACGCTGAGCAACGGCAAGACCTTCGAACTTACGAACGGCAAGGATGGTGCCAACGGCACCAACGGCTCGAACGGAGCCGACGGTCAGGACGGCAAGCCCGGTTCGGTAGTGACCATCGGCGACAACGGCAACTGGTTCATAGACGGTGTAGACACCGGTTACGCATCCAAGGGTGACAAGGGTGACAAGGGTGACAAGGGTGACAAGGGCGACCAAGGCGACAAGGGTGACAAGGGTGACAAGGGCGACCAAGGCGACAAGGGCGACCAAGGCGACAAGGGCGACCCTGGTGACAAAGGTGATAAGGCGATACCATTACTATTATCCGGGCACCGAAGGCGAGGAGAACGGCTTTTGGGTAGAGGTGACCCGTGACGGCGTTACCGGCAACGAAACGAAACGCATCCTCACCGAAACGTGGCTGCCGCTCGGTACCGTAACCGCAGTATGGGACAGCGAAAACGGTTACCTGACGCTTTACAACGTGGATGGCGCTACGGAAGAGGAACCCGTACGCATCCCGCTCTATACCCATCTGCAGTCGATTGCTTTCGTGCCGCAGGTTATCGACACGAAACTGGGTATGGGCGTGATTGACTTCTACACCATCACTCGGGCAGGTGAATTCATCGCTGCCAACGACGCACAGGTCACCTACCGTCTGAATCCGCAGAACGCAAAGGTTTCCGATATCGAGTGGTCGTTCATCGACCGCACGGTTGAAACCCGCGTTGCAGGCGACAACGCCGACCTGCTCACCATCGTCTCCAGCGAAGCGGGCGAACTGGGCGGCATGAACTTCACCGTCAAGGCCAACGACGCGCTGAAAAGCCTGAAGGAGAATCAGGAAGCCATCGTAGCCCTGCAGGCCCTCAATACGGAGAACGATACGGAAATCGTCTCCGACTATGCAGCGGTGAAGGTGACCGAACTGAAAGATTTCGTCATCATCAACAAAACGAAGCTGAAATACGACGAGCAGCAGAAGGTGGACTATGACGAATCCGACATCGTAACGCTCGGCTGGACTACTCCCGCCTTCGACGAAGCTGCCGATGCCTATTTGAAATACGATGCGTCAATCGACCTCCACACCGTCGTGGAAACGTATGCCAAGGAGATTGAGAAGGTACTCACCGATGCGACCGTACGTTTCGAACCCATCTACGAGTTCCGTAAACCCGCCTCGTACATATCGCCCGAGGACGGCAATACCGACCAGCAAAAGTTCGTAACGCTCGACGAGAAGACCGGCATCGTGACTGTGGACAAGGAGTGGCTCGCACAGGGTACCGCAGCGGTAGGCCGTACCCCCATATTCGAAGTATACGCGTTCGTGAATGACAAGGCAATCGCCAACGCCTACATCAAACTCGAAATAACCAAAGACGACGTCGCTCCGGAAGACAAGGAGGACTTCGAGAAGACCTGGAACATCAACCACGGAGAGGCCATCGAGTATGCGGACATCGACCCGAACACGGCTATACCGAACACTACGACTGGGCTACCTTCAACGCCGAAATACTCGATGTACTCGGACTGACGATGGAAGAATTCTCCACGAGGTACAACGATGCCGAGGTAAAATACATAGACCCGGTAAACGGTCCTACGACGCAAATGCCCGACGGCGTAACCATCGACTCGAAGAATCCGGCGGATGTCAATACTTCCACCGAGCTGGCAAACATCCTCATTACCAACAAGGCGAAATTCGGCGAGAAGACCTTCACCCTCACGTATCCTGCGAAGAACAGGAAACAGGACCCGAATATCGTCATCACGCTCGACTACAATATCGAACATGACCTGAGCCACATGCCCGCACTGAACCCCGACTACCTCATCGCCGGTGCAGACCAGACGGTACAGGTTAAAGGCCGGGAAGTAGCCGGTGCATGGAAGCTCGAAGCCGAAATGAAGGAATTCTGCGAAAACTACCTCAACGGTTACGACGTACTCGCAGGCAACCATACCGGTCTCTCCTTCCGGTTCGAGGACAACAGGCTCGAGAACGAAGGTGCCGAAATTACCGGTACGGAGTGGTCCGACCAGGTAATCTCGCTGACCACTCCGCTGACACAGAACGAATCGTACAGGGAGTACAAAGTCGAGATGGTTGCAACCTGCCAGAACGGCGAATGGTGCGAAAAGAGCTTCACCGTACGCTTCGTAAGGCCCTTCAACGCGACGATAACCGCCGTCGAGCTCCGGACGCTTACCGCTACGGCTGACGAGGCAGACATCGCCGACCTGGTAGTCATCAAGGATACGGACAACAGGGTAGTATACCAGAACGGCGAACTCACGACGCTCGGTACGGATACCTACAAGCTGAATGCCGCAAACCTGACGTTCGAATACTCGCTTGAATATACGGCCGACAGCGAAGCATCCTTCGGTGGCGGGCTGACGATTGACCCTGCAACCGGCGCACTGACGTGCTGAACAAGGGCGGCGACCTGCAGACCGACAAACACGCTACCGCCGTAGCCGTTATCACGATACCCGACCTCGCCGCAATCAAGGCGACCGGCACCGTGACGGTACTCTCCACCGAGAACAGCAAAGAGTAGGCAATGACGAAAAGGCTATGGTTGCATAGTCCGGTTTTAGGATAATTAATGTTGGTGCCGGGGTCCCCGTTTCGAGGACCCCGGTTTTTTCATCCCCGCAGCTCGAAGTTCGTTCCCGCCAGGGCGCCTTGTTCCGCGAAATAGGGAGCGAACAGACACGACAAGCGCAGGGCGCATACTCTTCGGTATGCGCCTGCGCTCTCATTTCTCTTTGCAACAAGCAATCTGCGGAGCTATTGCAGTCCGTTGGCGTACATCTTCACGTCATCGACCGTTATCGTATTCTCGCACAGGATAACGAGGCGCTCCACCACGTTGCGGAGCTCCCTGATGTTCCCCGTCCAGGGCAATTTCTGCAGTTCGTCCAGCGCTTCCGCCTCTATCTTCTTGACAGGCACGTTGTATTCGCCGCATATCGTCTCCAGGAAATGGTCCACCAAGATGGGAATATCGTCTATGCGCTCGGCCAGCGTCGGCACACGGATAATGATGACGCTCAACCGGTGGAAAAGGTCTTCGCGGAACTCGCCGCGGGATATTTCGCGGGGAATGTCCTTATTGGTCGCGGCCAGAACACGCACATTCACGTCGATGTCGCGGTCGCTGCAACGCGCGTTATCTTACGCTCCTGCAACACGCGCAGCACCTTCGCCTGCGCCGGCAGGGACATATCGCCTATCTCGTCGAGGAACAACGTTCCGTTGTGGGCCTGCTCGAATTTGCCCTTGCGCTGCTTGACGGCGGAGGTGAAGGCCCCTTTCTCATGACCGAACAGTTCGCTTTCGATAAGTTCGGAAGGAATGGCGGCGCAGTTTACTTCGACGAACGGTCCGTCGCGCCGGCGGCTCTTCTCGTGCAGCCAACGCGCCACGAGCTCCTTGCCCGTCCCGTTGGCTCCCATGATAAGTACCCGTGCATCGGTCGGGGCGACCTTGTCAATCAACGTGTTCAGACGCTTTACCGGAACCGATTCGCCCACTATCCTGCCGACATGCGACCGCGCGGCACGCACACGGCGTACCGGGACAACCTCTTCCGGGACGGATTCGGCCTCGTCCGCCGCATCCGCACGGCGGCAGGCGTCTTGGCCAGCCCCTTGCGCACGGCATCCAGCAGCCGGTTCATGTTGATGGGTTTCGTGACGAAATCGACAGCACCCTGCTGCATAGCCAGAACGGCGCTTTCCGGGCTGCTGTCATGCGACAGCCTTATCCACGGCGTGGAGGTTCTCAGCGGGGAATCGGGCTGTCCGCACAGCAACAGGTCGAAATGCCGGTTCGCATAGACGGTCATGCCGGAAATCGTGTCTTCGGCGACTTCCACCGCATGGCCTCATACTCCAAACGCTCTTTCAGAGTATTGCGCATGCTGCGCGAAGGATCTATTACCAGTATATTGGCCATAGTCGGAGGTTAAAATGTTACAGCAAAATTTGATTTCCCCAAAAAATCGCATTAACTTTGTACAAAGTTAAGTAATTAGTTTTTCTTGTCAAAAGACATGCTGTTATTTTTCTCCTACCTATCAGCATTTTGACCTCCTGATTTCACATATTTTACCGGACGGATGTCCTACCGAGGAACGGAGCCGGTCATTATCGTGAACAGGCGGTTGCCGTCTTGCGGCAGCGACTAATGATTCATTTTATGGAAAAAAACTATAACATCTACAGGAAAAACCTGCAGCTGCCGGAGTACGGCCGGCACATACACCAGATGGTGGACAACCTGATGGCCATCGAAGACCGCGATGAACGCAACCGCAAGGCACGGGTGGTGATAAACGTGATGGGTAACCTCAACCCCCTCCTGCGGGACACCCCGGAGTTCACCCACAAACTCTGGGACCACATGTTCATCATGTCCGATTTCAAGCTCGACGTGGATTCTCCCTATCCCATTCCCACCTCGATGACGCTGACACCCGTACCGCGCCGCATGGACTATCCCGACGAAAAGGTGGGGCTGAAACATTACGGCAAATATGTCAAGAAGGTCATCCGTTCGCTCGAAGGGGTACGGGACCAGGAGCCGTACAGGAGGTGTTGGGCGACATTGCCCGCTACATGCGCACCAAAAGTTACGAATACAATCAGGAGCACCCCAACAACGAGGCCATCATCAAGGAGATAAAGCGGATGTCGGACTACCGCATCAGCGTGGACGAGGATGCCCTGAGTCTGATAAAGAGCGAATACAAGCAGGCGCCGGTACGCAGCAAGAAACCGCTCTACGCCAACAAGAAGAACGGCAAGAACAACAAGGGCCCCCAGCGGCACAACTATTCCAAATAAGACGCACAGGGCTGCGGCTGCGGAAACCGGCACGTAATATCGCGCCGTTTTTCGCGTTTTCCTATCAATCGGGTTATCTTTGTACCCCAAACCGACACGTATGAAACACTCTCTTCTTGTACCCGCCCTGGCGGTATGCGCCGCAGCAGCGCTCGCCGTCTCCTGCGACAGCAACAGGGCGAAAGTGTCCGGGCGCATCGCCGGCCCCGAGCGGTGCATGGTGGTGCTCGAACAGATAACGGCCACGGGCGCGTATCGGTGGATTCGACGGCCACGAACCGCAGGGGCAACTTCCGGTTCAACATCGAACTGCCTCCGAGCGGAACGACATTCTACAATCTCCGGATAGGCGAAGACAGAATACCCCTGTTCGTATCGCCGGGCGAGAAGGTCACCATCTCGTCGATGTACGGCAACCCGGGCGACTACATCATACGAGGGTCGCGCGAATCCATCCTCGTCAAGGAGCTCAATGACATGATGAATGCCGGGGCCGGAAGGCTCGATTCGCTCTCCCGGCTCATCTCCACGACCGACCGCAACGCCGCACGCCGGACAGAGTACATCAAGGAGTACGGCAGGGAGTACAGCCGTCTGAAACGCGAACAGATAAAATTCATCGTAACCAACAGCCGGTCGCTTGCGGCGCTTTACGCCCTTTACCAGCGACTGCCCGACGACAAGACGCTCTTCAACGGCAATTCCGACATCATCTACTACCGGCTCGTAGCCGATTCCGTCTCCAAATACTATCCCGATTCGCCGTACGTGGCCGCACTCCGATCGCAGGTCGACATGGCCGACGCCAACGAGGAGCTCGCACGCATGGTCAGCGAAAGCATCTGCAATCCGGCTCCCTATCCCGACATCGCCCTGCCGGACATGTACGGCGACGTCCGCCGGCTCTCGTCCATCGGGAACAAGGTCATTCTACTCGACTTCTGGTCGGCCGCAGCACCGGAGGCGGCGATGTACAACGCCGAACTCAAGGAGATTTACAGCCGATTCGCCGGGGAGGGCTTCGAGATATACCAAGTGGGAATAGATACCGACAAACAGGTGTGGATAAACGCCGTACAGGAACAGAGGCTGCCCTGGATTTCGGTATGCGACTTCAAGGGGCCGGCCGGTATCGCCCCGCGCGTGTACAACATCGACAAGGTTCCCGCCAATTACCTCATCGACGGCAACGGCGAAATCGTGGGGCGCGACATCCCGACCGACAAACTCGCCCGCGAGGTGGACAACCTCGTAAGGAGACTGAAATAAAAAGGGAGCCATGTACTACTTCGCATCGGACATGCATCTCGGACTGCTACCGGCGCAGGAGTCGCGGGAACGCGAAAAACTGCTTATCGGATGGCTGCGGAGGGTTGCCGCCGATGCCGAAGCCATCTTCCTCGTAGGAGATTTGTTCGATTTCTGGTACGAATACCGGCGTGTCGTCCCGAAAGGTTTCACCCGGCTGCTCGGCACCCTGTCGGAGCTGACCGACCGGGGGGTGGAAATCCACTTCTTCACCGGCAACCACGACATGTGGGCTACGGCTATCTCCAAACGGAGTGCGGAGTCCATGTCCACGACAAACCCCTCGAAACTCTGCTCTACGGCAAACGATTCTTCATCACCCACGGCGACGACATCACCGCCCGCGAACACGGATTCCCGACGCGGCTCATGAACCGGACTTTCCGGTCGCCCGCCGTCCGGTGGCTCTTTTCCCATCTGCTGCATCCCGACACCGCACTGCGCTTCGGATACGGATGGTCGTCGCACAGCCGCAAATCGAAGGCCGTCACGCACCGCTTCCTTGCCGAAGAGGAACCGATGGTGCGTTTCGCCCGCCGCTACTGTACCCATGAACCGGTCGATTACTTCGTATTCGGCCACAACCACTGTGCCGAAATCTATCCGCTGGGCAACGGCTCCACCGCCGTATTCCTCGGCGAATGGATAGAACATCCCACCTATGCGGTACTCGACTCCACAGGCAGAGTCAGCCTCAAGCGATATCCCGACAGCGGAGAGACACAACAGGCCCGGAACACCCCGCAGTAGCAGGAGATATCATCCACCCTCTGCAAAGACCGCACACGGCCGGACGGGGAGACAGTGCCTCCGGCGACGGTACGGAGAGAAGGCCCAATCCGACATACTACAAACCGAGTACACGATATGGCAAGCCCCGGCAAAACTGCGGGTAGCGCCGGATACGGAAAAAACGTTCCCGGCAGCGATGCGCAAAGAAAACCGCCCGGCAGCCGCCACAGACATGAAAGCCGAAAAGGGAAGGATTTCAATCCTTCCCTTTTCGGCTTTCGTATCGTACCCTTTCCCAATACGGCCTCGACCGACGGGACAGGATACCGGTATCTCATTGGGCTCCCTTGCTCTGGATATAGGCGTCGATAGCCGCGGCCGCCTTGCGTCCCGCTCCCATGGCAAGAATAACCGTAGCCGCGCCCGTCACGGCATCGCCGCCGGCAAACACGCCCTCACGGGTAGTAGCCCCTTCGTCGTTCGCAATCAAACCGCCCCAACGCGTCGTCTGAAGCCCCTCCGTCGTGGAGGCGATGAGAGGATTCGGTGAGGTACCCAGCGACATGATGACGGTATCGCACGGAATTTCGAACTCGGAACCCGGAACCGCTTTCGGGGAACGGCGCCCCGACTCATCGGGTTCGCCGAGCTCCATCCGGATGCAGCGCACGCCCCGCACCCAACCCTCCTCGTTGCCGAGAATCTCGAGCGGATTGGCGAGCATCACGAACTGTACCCCCTCCTCTTTGGCATGGTGTACCTCTTCCAGACGGGCAGGAAGCTCCGCTTCGGAACGGCGATAGACGATATAGGCATCGGCCCCCAACCGTTTGGCGGTACGCACGGCATCCATGGCGACGTTGCCACCCCCTACGACCACCGTCCGTTCGCCACATAGACGGGCGTGTCGGACTCCTCCAGATAGGCTTTCATCAGGTTGTTGCGCGTCAGAAACTCGTTGGCAGAGAGCACTCCGTTGAGGTTCTCGCCCGGTATCCCCATGAATTTGGGCAGACCGGCTCCGGAACCGATGAATACCGCCTCGAACCCTTCGTCGCGCATCAGGCCGTCGATGGTCACGGTACGTCCGACGATGGTATCAGTCTCGAACCGGACTCCCAGTGCCTTCACCTTCTCTATCTCGCGGGCCACCACCTTGTCTTTCGGAAGGCGGAATTCGGGAATGCCGTATTGCAGCACCCCGCCGAGCTTGTGCAGCGCCTCGAACACCGTCACCTCATACCCCATCTTGGCCAGGTCGGCAGCACATGCCAATCCCGAAGGACCGCTGCCGATTACGGCGACCTTGTGCCCGTTGGAGGCGACCGCCGCCCGCTGGCTGCTGCCGTGTTCCAATTCCCAATCTCCCACGAAACGCTCCAGTTTGCCGATAGCCACCGGCTCCCCTTTAATGCCGAGCACGCACGCTCCTTCGCACTGTGCCTCCTGCGGACAGACACGGCCGCACACCGAGGCAGCGAAGAGTCCTCGGCAATGACCGCTGCGGCACCGGCCAGGTCACCGGCCAGCACCTTGGTAATGAAATTCGGTATTTTGATGGAAACCGGACAATGCGCCATGCACTGGGGCTTCTTGCAGTTCAAGCAACGCGAAGCCTCAAGCTGCGCTTCGTTCAGGTCGTATCCGTAACAAACTTCGTCGAAGTTCGTCGCCCTTACTCGGGGATTCTGTTCCCGCACCGGGACGCGGGGAATCTTGTTAGCCATACTCTTTTTTTAGATATATTTATGCGGGCCGTACCCGCGTTATCCCTTCTTCACTCCATCCGGCGGAAAACCGCCGCACATTTTCGGTTTCCGTCATCCCCGGCCGATACGGCAACGGTGGTCGGCGACCGATTCCTTAGACTTGTACATCCGCTGACGACGCATCGCCTCGTCGAAATCTATCAGCGACGCATCGAACTCCGGACCGTCCACGCAGGCGAACTTCATCTTGCCGCCGATGCTCACCCGGCAGGCTCCGCACATGCCCGTTCCGTCTATCATCAGCGTATTGAGGCTTGCGATGGTCCTGATGCCGTATTCACGCGCCGCAAGGGCCACGAACTTCATCATTATCATCGGTCCGATGGTGACAATCTCGTCGTAGCGTTTGCCACGGTTGTCGATGAGGTCTTTCATCAGCGCCGTGACATTGCCGTGGAAACCCGCGCTTCCGTCGTCGGTGGACAGATAGAGGTTACCGGCCACTTTGCGCAGCTCATCGGTGATAATCAACATCTCCCGGTTACGGGCTCCCACGATGACATCCGCCTCGACGCCGTGTTCATGCAGCCATTTCACCTGCGGATAAACCGGCGCCGCACCCACGCCTCCGGCGATAAAAAGGAACTTCCTGGCACGCAGAGCCTCCGGAGTTTCGTGTATGAACTCCGACGGCTGACCGAGCGGGCCGGCGAAATCGGCCAAAGCGCCACCCTCTTCGAGGGCCACTATCTTACGGGTGGAAGCACCGACAGCCTGTATCACGATGCTGATTGTCCCCTGCTCCCTGTCGTAATCGGCAACCGTCAGCGGTATCCGCTCCCCGTCGTCGGTACCGCGGACTATCACGAACTGACCGGCTGGGCCGCCTTGGCTACGCGCGGCGCTTCGACATTCATCAGCCAGATATCCGGCGCAAGCAGCCTTTTTTCTACTATCCTGAACATAATTACGTATTTGGTTATACTTCCATTGCAACAATTCTCCGGAGCCGGAAGCCGTTGTATCAATAGACATCGGCCCCCAGCCGCACCTCACGGAAAGGACGCGCCGGGTCGTTCACTACGAACGAGACCCCGCCCGACTCCGTACCGTAAGCCTCCTCGCTTATCTTCAACGTCACCGGCACGGCCAGCGACGTTCCGGGACGCACGACCGTCCCCGGGGTCAGCGGACACTCCGTACCGCGCCGAGCGACACGCTCCGTACAATCAGGTCGCTTTGCCCGCTGTTCGAGATATTCACCTCGAGCGTCAGCTCGCTTCCCGGCCGGACATCCCCGAAATTCCGGTACATCGGCGACACCTCGCAACGGGCAGCCCGGGAGATATCCGTAGCGCTGAAATCATCCACCGCGATGGCATTGGCCGTAAAGGGGAGGCCCGCCTCCTCGCCGTCCACCGAGAAATAGACCCGCTCGGCCAGCAGACCGTACACCGGGTCCCCTTCGGTAAATCGTAGGTAAAGGTCACCAAGCCTCTCTCTCCCGGTGCGAGCCGCTCCGGAGCGGCTATCGTCAGCCGGCCGCTCCCGTAACCGGCCCTCACAGACAACACGGTTTCGGTCTCCCCCGTATTGACGACACCGACGACAACGGACTCGGCACTGCCGTTCTCCACATATCCGAACGCCACATGCATGGCCTCGGCCCGTACTCCGCCCGCCAACGCGAACGGATACTCCTCCTCCACACTGCGCGGACGCCCTATCACCGTCCCCTTCACCGTAAGCAGATTTCGGTTGCCGTTGCTGTAGACGGTCACGCTCTTCGAGAATTTACCCGAATAATTCGCCGGGTCGAACACCACCTCCACGGAACCGCGCCCGCCCGGCTTCACCGGTTCGCGGCTGTAATCGACTGCGGTACAACCGCAGTCCACCTTGATGCGCGTAATGACCGCCGCACCCGTACCCGTGTTGGTGAAGGAGAAGAGATGGCTGACCGGGCCGTCCACTTCACGCAGCGTACCGAAATCCCATTCGTATTCGTCGAAAACGAGCGCGGAGATGCTGTTCTGCGCCCACCCGGCCGCACAAACCAACAGCGCTGCGGTCAGCAGCACCGCCCTTTTCGCTATTCCGTACACTTTCATAACAATAAAACCCTGCAAATCTATAAAATATTCATGTAACGAGGAACGCCGTATTCATAATAACAGGTATATCGGAGTACCGGCCCGTCAAAAACAATTCGGAGAAACCCTGCACCGTCTCCGTACCGGCCCACCGACACCTCCCGTACGGTTCGTCCCCGCAAGAGACAAACGGACATCCGAGAAATTGTCATGCAGTTTTCCGAAAAAATTTTGCACAAAAAAATATTTGCTATATATTTGTATCCCGAAACGGAACCCGCCAGTCGAAGACTTACGAGAGACTTCCGTTTCAACAACGAAATATTCCTCAATAGCTCAGTTGGTTAGAGCACCTGACTGTTAATCAGGGGGTCCCAGGTTCAAGTCCTGGTTGAGGAGCCGGTAAGAGAGACTCGCAAGAATGCGGGTCTCTCTGTTTGCATACTGTTCTTTGCGGAAGGGATTCGCAGCACCGTTCAAACGCAGCATTCACGGATACGCTTCGACGACAGCAGGTCTTCTCCCGCAACGGAGACATACAGCGCCTCCCTGCCAATACTGCCCCGGCTACCCAGCATCCACCCACAAACCATATCCCCCCCCTGCTTCGTTCTCCCTTACGTCATCTACGGAACTACGCCTGTCCGACGCTCCATCCAGACATCCTTCTTTTCCACCACATTTCCTCGCCGACCGCAATGCCCGTTCCGGCTGTCCGACTTCCTCG
>ENA-OUNI01000210-OUNI01000210.1-human-gut-metagenome-genome-assembly--contig:-NODE-210-length-26579-cov-3.862619_pt1 | contig 26579 bp, 29 predicted proteins | sample MGYA00242499_ERZ504580 | MGnify/ENA primary metagenome ERZ504580 (study PRJEB26092, sample SAMD00036315) | human gut metagenome | host: Homo sapiens | study: EMG produced TPA metagenomics assembly of... | reverse complement strand
CTGGTTTTTAGCAGTAATACGTGGATTGGCTTTGAGATTAAGTAGGGAAGACAGGGGGAATTTTCGGCTTGGCAAATTGCTTTTGGAGCCACAAGAAAAAATGCATTTATTGGATATATCATATCGGACAATTGCCATGATAGTTATTTTTAGTGGATTTCAGATGCTTATAGCAGCTTATGCCGGTGATAAAAATATTCCGGCTTATATTTCTATTATAATTATATGTGCAGCAACCGGGCAGGCAATCGCGGGAGTAATGAATAAAGATAAATATATGGTTTTTATATATAATTGTTTCAATTATTTCCGTTGTGGTGGATGTTGCCTGGTTGGTATTTAACTATATAGCTGAAAGTAACAGCTTAAATATTCTGGTAATGATATTCGCAGTCGTATACTATGCGTGGATGGCGGCTTGTACAGAAAGAAGCACAAGAAGGCTTGAAGTAAGGTATAGACAGAGGAGGGCATTATGAGAAAGACAATAAAAAACTTCAATGATTTATAAAAAGAAAAGAGACAGCGATGATGATGATAGCAGTCGCTATAGCAATAATAGGGGGCGTGGTGGTATTTGATTTCTTTGTGTCAATGGGAGATGGTGAAACTGTGCAGCTGGGAATGGTAATGGCGCTGAGTGCATATGTGATTTTTGATATAATATGTGAAGGGATTACATTTGGACAGCACTTCACTCTTTGTCTGCAGATGGGAGTGACAAGAAAGAACTTTCTTTCATCATATGTTGTTTTTAAAGTTATAAAAAATATGCTTGCACTGTCAATTATTGCAATTCTTGGTGCTGTGGAGCGCGTTGTAAGCAAAAATCTGGTCAGTAAGTTACTAAGAGTCAGATTTGTGGATAATTACTCACAGGTATTTTCGGGAAGGGCATTGGTAGTGACTATATCTCTGGCGGTTTTATTGGCATTTTTGGCTGTATTTGTGGGCGCTGCATTGCTGCGGTTTGGCAGAATTGCTTTCTGGGTATTATGGGCATTTTGGATGATAGTTTTTCTTAAGTCACCTGATAATATAAGTGTGCCTGCTTCTTTCATGCGGATATATGGGTGTTTGTACCGGTATGGCTTGCAATTTCTGCTGCGATAGGCATACTGCTGTATCTGATAACCTATCATTGTTTTATAAAGGACCAGAGCGTTAAAGCGTAGATATCGTAGAATATGAAGAATATAACGGCTAATCTAAAGTAGAACTTTGGATTAGCGTTTTTTGAAGTTAAACAATATGACGTAGCTAAAAAACAAAAACTAGAAAATTTTCGTCCACATGACGAAAAACAGTAAAATTTTTAATGTTTATCGAAAAATATTCTATAGTGATTCCCGAAATATTTTTGTATACTAGCCTTACCAACAAAACAAAGGGGGACAAAAATATATGAAGAAAAAATTTGTTGCAATCATGATGGTAGCTGCTATGGCAGCGTCAATGGCCGCTTGTGGATCAGATGGGGGTTCTTCTGATACACAGAAAGGGGGAAGCAGCACATCGACATCTGATGTTGCAAACAAGGACAAGCCACTTGTGTGGTTCAACCGTCAGCCATCAAACAGCTCAACAGGAGAGCTTGACACAACAGCACTCAACTACAACAAGGATACCTATTATGTAGGTTTCGATGCTAATCAGGGAGCTGAACTTCAGGGAGAATGGTAAAAGAATATATCGAGAAGAACATCGATACGATCGACAGAAATGGGGATGGCGTTATCGGATATGTACTTGCAATCGGTGATATCGGACACAACGATTCAATTGCAAGAACAAGAGGTGTTCGTAAAGCTCTTGGAACAGGCGTAGACAAGAGCGGCGAGATTGACAGTGCACCGGCAGGAACAAACTCAGACGGAAAAGCAGCCGAGGTTCAGGACGGCAAGATTACTGTAAACGGCAAAGACTATGTAGTAAGAGAGCTTGCTTCACAGGAGATGAAGAACTCAGCAGGAGCTACATGGGATGCAGCTACAGCAGGAAATGCAATCGGAACATGGTCATCATCATTTGGCGAGTCAATCGACGTAGTTGTTTCTAACAACGATGGAATGGGAATGTCAATGTTCAATGCATGGTCAAAGGACAACAAGGTTCCAACATTCGGATACGATGCCAACAGTGATGCAGTAGCAGCTATCGCAGAGGGCTACGGCGGAACAATCAGCCAGCATGCTGACGTTCAGGCTTACCTCACACTTCGTGTACTTAGAAACGCACTCGATGGTGTAGATATTGATACAGGTATCGGCACAGAGGATGATGCAGGAAACGTATTAAGCGATGATGTATATGTTTACAAGGATGATGAGAGATCTTACTACGCATTAAACGTAGCAGTTACAGCAGATAACTACAAGGATTTCACAGATTCAACAGTTGTATGGGCACCTGTTTCAACACAGCTTGATTCAGCAAAGCACCCTACAAAGAAGGTATGGCTGAATATCTACAATGCTTCAGATAACTTCTTAAGCTCTACATATCAGCCACTCTTACAGAAGTATGATGATCTCTTAAATCTTGATGTTGAGTACATCGGTGGTGATGGACAGACAGAGTCTAATATCACAAACAGACTTGGAAATCCAAGCCAGTACGATGCATTCGCAATCAACATGGTTAAGACAGATAATGCAGCTTCTTATACAGCTCTTTTGAACCAGTAAAAGTATTTAAAGCACTTAGTTGGGGAGGGAAAAATCTCTCCCCAAAATAAAGTGTATACAGACGACAGCAAATATAGAGTTAGGAGCAGGAAGTATGGGCGATAAGAATAATGAAAACATCTTATCGATTCGTGGCATGAGCAAGTCATTTGGACGAAACAGGGTTCTTGACCACATCAATTTAGATGTGAAAAAAGGTACTGTAATGGGTCTCATGGGGGAGAACGGAGCCGGTAAGTCGACAATGATGAAATGTCTTTTTGGTACATACCAGAAGGACGAGGGAACTATATATCTGGACGGAAAAGAGGTAAGCTTTTCGGGTCCTAAGGATGCACTGGAAAATGGAATAGCGATGGTGCATCAGGAGTTGAATCAGTGTCTTGAGAGAAATGTCGTAGACAATCTGTTTCTCGGAAGATATCCGGTCAATTCATTTGGTATGATTGATGAGGGACGCATGAAAAAAGAAGCGTCTGAATTATTCAGAAAGCTGGGAATGACAGTTAATCTCGAGCAGCCGATGAAAAATATGTCAGTATCACAGCGACAGATGTGTGAGATTGCAAAGGCAATATCATACAACTCAAAGGTTATAGTATTGGATGAGCCTACATCATCACTTACGGTACAGGAGGTTGAAAAGCTGTTCCAGATGATGAGGATGCTTCGTGACCAGGGTATTTCACTTATCTATATTTCTCACAAGATGGATGAGATTTTTGAGATATGTGATGAGATTTCAGTTCTTAGAGATGGAAATCTGTCATGACAAAGAGCACAAAAGAAACAAATATGAATGAACTGATTGCAGCGATGGTTGGACGAGTACTGGAGAACAGATTCCCTCCGGTAGACAACAAACCAAAGGATGTAATCTTGTCAATACAGCATCTTTCGACAAAGTACGAGCCACATCTGCAGGACATCACGTTTGATGTGCATGAGGGGGAGATATTTGGACTATACGGACTTGTCGGAGCAGGTCGTACAGAGCTTCTTGAGACGATTTTCGGAATCAGGACAAGAGCTGCGGGACGAGTATATTTTAAGAACCAGCTTATGAATTTCACCTGTGCAAAGGAGGCTATGGACTATGGCTTCGCACTTATCACAGAGGAAAGAAAAGCAAATGGACTTTCCTTAAGGGAAACCTCACCTTTAACACAACAATCGCAAATCTCGGTGCTTATAAGAATGGACCGGCACTTTCAGACAGCAAGATGACAAAGGCCACCTCTGATGAGATAAAGATTATGCACACAAAGTGTATGGGACCGGAGGATATGATTTCGGCTCTGTCAGGAGGAAACCAGCAGAAGGTTATCTTTGGTAAATGGCTTGAAAGAGGACCGCAGATATTCATGATGGATGAGCCTACAAGAGGTATCGATGTAGGTGCCAAATATGAGATTTACGAGCTGATAATCAATATGGCAAAGCAGGGTAAGACAGTCATTGTAGTTTCATCTGAGATGCCTGAGATCCTTGGTATAACAAATCGTATCGGAGTCATGTCAAACGGACGACTCTCAGGAATTGTCAATACAAAGGAAACCAATCAGGAAGAACTGCTGAGACTCAGTGCAAAGTACCTATAATAAAGGGAGAAGACGGATATGGCTAATAGTAAGATTTTAACGGCTGAGCAGGAGCGTGCTCTGCGCCAGCTATCGACGAATATGTTGGTGGAATACAAAAAGAAATTGATGCACTCAGAAAAGACGGAACTACAAAGGTTGTAGAGTGTCAGTCAGCGATAGCAGGCATCAAGAGAGATAAAACTCTTTCAAAGGGCGAGAAAGAGTCAGAAATAGCAGCCTGCGAGAAAGAGCTTGCAAAGGCAAAGGCTGTTGAGGCAAAGAACAAGGATGAGATTTCAAAGCTCATTGCCAAGGCTGAAAGCTATTTAAAGGAAAATTTTGATTCAAAGTATTACAATGCCGTTAAGGCAAGCTGTGAGGCGGAAAAGGCAGAGGCGCTTGCTGCTCATAATGAGAGAATGGCAGAGCTTGATAAAAAGCACAAGGCTGCTCTTGCAAAGACATCAGACAGTACTGAGATAAAGGAAGAAAACTACGTACACAAGAATCGTATTTCCAATGAGAAGCTTGAGCTCGAGAAAGAGTATCAGACGATCAAGGACAAAAAGCATGAGGCATACAGCTACAAGTATCACCTGATTGATATGCTTCGTCTTTCAAAGTTCACATTTATGGAGAAAAGAGCTCAGAAATGGGAGAATTACAAGTATACGTTCAATAGGAGAAACTTCCTGTTACAGAATGGTCTTTATATTGCAATTATACTTATATTCATAGCGCTTTGTGTCATAACACCGATAAAGAAGGGCACACCTCTTCTGACATACAACAACATACTGAATATTCTTCAGCAGGCTTCACCGAGAATGTTCTTAGCACTTGGTGTTGCAGGACTTATCCTCTTAACAGGAACGGACCTTTCTGTTGGACGAATGGTTGGTATGGGTATGACAACAGCCACAATCATCATGCATCAGGGTATCAATACAGGCTCTGTATTCGGTCATATATTTGACTTTACAGGAGTACCAACAGGTGCAAGAGTGGTTATCGCATTACTTGCATGTATCGTGCTTTGTACATTCTTCACAAGTATTGCAGGATTTTTTACAGCGAAGTTTAAGATGCATCCGTTTATTTCAACCATGGCCAACATGCTTGTTATCTTCGGTATCGTAACATATGCTACAAAGGGAGTTTCATTCGGTGCTATTGAGCCGGTTATCCCTAACATGATTATTCCAAAGTTAAATGGTTTCCCAACCATCATCCTCTGGGCAGTAGCAGCAATCGCAATTGTATGGTTTATCTGGAACAAGACAACATTTGGTAAAAACCTCTACGCAGTAGGAGGAAACCCGGAGGCAGCAGCAGTTTCAGGTATCTCAGTATTTGCAGTAACTCTCGGCGCATTCGTTATGGCCGGTATCCTTTATGGATTTGGCTCATGGCTTGAGTGTGCAAGAATGGTTGGTTCAGGCTCAGCAGCTTATGGACAGGGCTGGGACATGGACGCAATCGCAGCCTGTGTAGTTGGTGGTGTATCATTCACAGGTGGTATCGGTAAGATATCAGGTGTTGTAACCGGTGTATGTATCTTCACAGCACTCACATACTCTCTTACAATCCTTGGTATTGATACAAACCTTCAGTTCGTATTCTCAGGAATTATCATTCTTGTAGCAGTTACACTTGACTGTCTGAAATACGTTCAGAAGAAATAATATCGCAAGAAAATTTCTTTTTCATACTTCCAAAATGATCAGCAGAGATGTCAGGGTGGCATCTCTGCTTTTTTCTTTAACAGTTACACTTTTGTTTATGTAAAGCTATAAAAGAATATATCAGATGTGGTATAATATAATATAAACAGAGTAACTATTCAGAAACACTGAGAATAAGAAAAGCTGATGCGTCATGCTTGCATGTAAGCAGCAGATTTTCTTGTTCTCAAGGTGGCTCGAATAGAGCCACCCCCACACATATGAGCAAAATTAGCTGCGTAGCAGCGGCGCTAAACGTCCGGTGGACGTTTGTTCAGCGCGGACCGGAACGGAGTGTAGACAAAGCACGAGTATCGTGCGGTTTTGCGAATGTGCGTGGGTGGTTCAGAATAGTTACCCGGTATAGCAGGGAGAAGACATAAAATGTATACATTATTACTAGTTGATGACGAAGAGGATGTAATAGAGGTAATCGAGAGAAAGGTATCCTGGGAGCAGATTGGTTTTCATGTTGTAGGACATGCGGGAAATGGCTTCAAGGCGCTTGAGATGATGGAGGACATGCAGCCGGATGTTGTGATGACTGACATACGTATGCCTTACATGGATGGACTTGAGCTGTGCAGTAACATCAGGCAGAGGTTTCCTGCGACGAAGCTTTTGCTTTTCACAGGCTTCGACGATTTTGAGTATGCAAAGGAGGCAGTACATCTCGAGATAGAGGAGTATATTTTAAAGCCACTCAATCTGGCTGAAATCACGGAGGTATTCAAAAAGCTTAAGACAAAGCTGGATGATGAGCTGAACGAGAAGAAAAACACAGACATATTGAAGCAGTATTATGCAGCATCACTGCCTGTTTTGCAGTCAAACTTTTATACGACACTTATCGAGGGACGCATACCGGAAAATGAGCTGGGCAGGTACATGCGTGACTATAAGATTGTGCTTGAGGGACCATATTACTGCTGTATTATCATACATACCTCCGCAAGTCAGATGCCGCAGGGCATGGATATCAGACTGCTTGCAGTGTCAGTAGAGCGACAGGCACAGGCTGATTTAAAGGAGCGCTGGAATGGCAGGATTTTTAACTATCTCGGTGATACGGTCATGATAGCCCAGCTTGTGCAGCAGGAGGATATCTCTGAGCTGACAGATGAGTGCGACAGATTCTGCAAATATGTAAATCATGTAATGGGAGCAAAGGTAACTGTCGGAATCGGACAGGTGTGCGAAAATGTACAGGAGCTGGTGAGCTCTTATCAGAGTGCGAGGGAGGCAGTATCCTACAGGGTGCTTTATGGCAGCAACAGGGCAATAAACATGACAGAGGTTGAGCCACAGCGACGTATATCAAAGGATGGCGATGAGGGAAATGAGCTGTCATATTTATTTAAAATGATTTGTATCGGCAAGATAGAGGATGTGGGACAGGCTGTTGAGGCGTATATGCAGCACAATTTTATGTCGCAGCAGTCACTTGAGAACTACCATGTGGCAGTAATGGAGCTGATCAGTGAGTTATATCATTTCATGAGCAATAATGAGCTAAATGCGCAGGAAATATCGGGAAGTGTAGGCAGGCTTTATAATGAGCTCTCCAATTTTGAGCCGGTGGTGCTCAAGCAGTGGCTTTTGGATTTTTCAAGCAGGCTGCACGATGATATGGCTGATGCCAGATACAACTCCAAGAAGTCACTCATAGACAGTGCAAAGGATTATGTGCACAGGAATTACAGAAGTGTGGACCTTGGACTTGACGATACATGTAAGGAATTAGGAGTATCTAACTCGTATTTTTCAAGTCTGTTCAAGAAGGAAACCGGCAGCTCGTTTGTGGAGTATCTGACTGATTACAGAATGGACAAGGCTGCCAGAATGCTTGTGGAGACAGACGACAAGAGCTATGTCATAGCCCAGAATGTAGGCTATGCGGATCCGAACTATTTCAGTTATGTTTTTAAGAGAAAGTATGGGGTTTCCCCATCCAGGTACAGGACAGAGTATGAGAAGAATAAGGTATAAATCAGGCAATATACAATCCATAATAATGCTCTCATTCTCACTGCTGTCGCTTGCAATAATGCTTGTCACAGTTGTGGTGATGTATATAAAATTTGCCGATGCATCGCAGGACAGTATCATAGAGAGCAATCATAAGGTGATGGACCAGACAATAGACAGTGTGGAAAGCTATCTGGTCAATATGAGGCAGGTTTCGGATTCGGCGTATTATAATGTAATAAAGGAGAATGATATTTTAAAGCAGTCTGACAGCATACACGATGGCATGAGCCTGCTCTATGAGTCAAACAAGGAATATCTGCGCAGTATTGCCTTGTATAATCAGTATGGAAGCCTTATAGCTGCAGAGCCTGTTGTGTCCCAGAAGGAGGACCCGAATGTGACAAAACAGGACTGGTTCATAGAAGCTATGGAGCGCATGGAAAATATACATTTTTCAACACCTCATGTACAGAATCTGTTTGACGATGGTTCCATGAGATATCATCTGGTCATATCATCAAGCCGTGCCGTGGAGCTGACCTCCGGTTCAGAATCACAGATGGGTGTGATGCTTGTGGACATGGATTATTCGAGTGTATCAAGGATGCTTGAGAGGATAAATACATCGGGAAAAGGACAGTATTATTATCTGTGTGATGCAAATGGCAATATTATTTACCATCCGCATCAGATACAGTTTGATGGAGATGTTCCGGAAAACAGCGAGGTTGCGGCAAAGTCGCAAAACAGTATATATGATGATTATCTGAATGGAGTGCATCGTAAGATTATGGTAGATACAATCAGCTACACAGGCTGGAAGCTTGTATGTGTGATGCCATACTCCATCTTTACCAATAAGATGGCGGATGTGAAGCAGTTTGTTTTTGTTATAATGATTATTATGGCTATGATGTTTGTGTGGATAAACAGAGTGATAGCTATACGTATTTCAAAGCCGATAATGAAGCTGGATGATTCTGTGAAAAGGTATGAAAATGGCAATGAAGCAGATATTTATGTAGGTGGTTCCTCAGAGATACGGCATCTGGGATACTCTATACGCAATTCATATAAGCAGAACAATGAGCTCATGAAAAAGATCGTATGGGAGCAGAACGAGAGACGAAAGAGCGAGCTTGATGTGCTTCAAAGCCAGATTAATCCGCACTTTTTGTATAATACTCTTGACTCCATCACATGGATGATTGAAGGAGGTAAAAACGAGGAGGCCTCGTTTATGATTACGCAGCTTGCAAAGCTTTTCCGTATCAGTCTGTCGAAGGGACATACCATAATACCTGTACGCGATGAGCTTTTGCACGCAAAAGCTACATGAATATTCAGAAGGTGCGCTATAAGAACAAATTTGAGGTGAGCTTTGATGTAGACGAGGAAATAATGGACTACTGTGCGGTGAAGCTGGTGCTTCAGCCGATTTTGGAAAACGCACTAAATTACGGAATCAGAGAGCTGGACGATTTCGGAGAGATAGTAGTCGGAGGCCAAAAGTGGGAGAGGATATCATCATAACGGTATCAGACAACGGAATGGGCATTCCGGAGAATGAAATTCCACTTTTGCTGACAAATACGGACAGGGTTCACAAGAAGCTCGGGAGTGGGGCTTGTCAATGCAAATAACAGGATAAAGATACTGTTTGGAGAGCGCTATGGCCTGCATATAGAAAGTGAGCTTGATGAGGGAACAGTTGTGACAATCAAAATCCCGGCAATTGTCTATTCAGAGGAAAACAGACTTCAATTTGAGGAGCATCATATAGCATGAAGCAAGTACAATTGCCTTGCTGCATGGGAGGTGTGAGAGTGACAGTGAAAAATAAATGGACAAATATGAGCAAGAATAAGAGAAACTTCATCATAACAGAGCTGCTGCTGGGAGTACTACTTGTGATAGGAATAGGTTTTATCGCATACAATAAGCTCAATGAAAAACCGGAGCGTATTGCAGTTGTGATGGCTGATGTGGATGAAAGCCACAGTGCTGCATTTAAATATGGCATGAAAATGGCGGCCTCTGAGTATGGTGTGGATGTAGTTATGATAAGTAAGGAAAATCTGAACAATATGTCAGATGAAATTGATGTCATAAAGCAGGAGATAAACAAAAAAGCTGATGCGGTCGTTTTCAAGCGACAGCAGAAAAAATGACAGAAGAAAAAAGCCTTAATACACTTATCCGGATAAATAAAAAGACACCGATAATGGTTGTCGGAGACCAGGCGGGAAGCGAGAGCTTTAAGTCGTTAAATACAGTGGAGTTTGACCAGTACAGCATGGGTGCCAAACTGGCACAAAAGCTTCTTGCTGACAACAACGGAACACTTTCAGGTAAAAAAATAGGAATCTATTGTGAAAACACTGAATCCGATGCCTGTAAAAAACGCATTGATGGCATAAAGGATACTCTCGCGGAGAGCGGCTGTGTTGTGATGTGGATTGTATCAGGTGTTTCGGATACCGGGGAGAAAATAAATCTGCAGTCACAGAGAAAGGTTGACATAGTTCTTGCAATAGATGATGCAAGTGTGGTTGATGCGGCAAAGGAAGCCTCTGATAATAATCTGCAGGGTGCATTGGTATATGGGATAGGAAACTCAACAGAGGCTATATATTATCTCGATTCGGGCTGGACAGAGGCTCTTATCACACCTGATGAATTTGCTGCCGGATACAAAAGTGTTGTAGGACTGGTCGATATGCTGCGTGGCAGTAGAAAATATTCAGTAGAGGAAAAGCCGGTATCTTACCAGCTTCTTACCAGAAAAAATTTGTTTGATGAAGAAAACAAGAAGCTTTTGTATGCAATCAGCCAGTAGTGGGGGAACAATAAATGAGAAGCAGAATAAGAAATACCATGATGATACTGTGTTTTGCACTGATATTGTCATTTGTCTCGTGCAGCAACAAAAGAGTTGACGAGAAAAAACAGATATATATAGGCGTGACATGCTATGACCAGAAGGATACATTTATCGGGGAGCTGATAGAAACCTTCAAAAAGGAGTGCGCAAGTCTTGATACAGACAAATACGATATCAGCATGACAATCATGGATGCTGCAGGCTCACAGCGTGCACAGGATGACCAGGTGCAGGAGATGATAGAGGACGGCTGCAATGTGCTGTGTATTAATCTGGCAGACAGAACAGATTTGTCGCATATTATAAATGCTGCAATGGAGAAGGACATCCCGATTATTTTCTTTAACAGGGAGCCGGTTGATGAGGATTTAAATCGCTGGGATAAGCTGTACTATGTCGGGGCCAAGGCAAAGCAGTCAGGTCAGATGCAGGGGGAACTCATTGCCGATTATATAAAGAATAATCCGGGTGTGGATAAAAACGGTGATGGCAGGATACAGTACGTCATCCTGGAGGGAGAGATGGGACATCAGGATGCCATCGTCAGGACAGAGAGTGTGACAGAGAGCATGAAGAATAACGGTCTTCAGATAGAAAAGCTGAGCTGTCAGATAGCAAACTGGAATCGTGCTCAGGCGCAGAACCGTATGACACAGCTTATAGGTCAGTATAAAAACAGCATAGAGCTGGTTATTGCAAACAACGATGCAATGGCACTCGGAGCGATGGACGCATACGAAAAGCTTGGTGTGACGGAGTCAAATGTACCTGCATTTTTTGGAGTGGACGGCACAGACGATGGGCTTGAAGCAGTGCAGCAGTCGAAGCTTGCGGCAACGGTCTACAATGACAAGGAGGGACAGGCAAGGGCTATGGCTCAGCTTGCCTATCTGGCAGCCACCGGGGGCAGCATGAAAAACATAAAGTTTGAGGATAAAAAGTATGTTTATCTGCCGTATGAGAAGGTGACCCCTGACAATGTAAATGAATTTGTGAAGGCTGAACAGTGAGCTTATTTATGCTCGTTCCTCCACTCCCTCGGAGCCACTCCGTAGATATTTTTAAAGGCGCGTGAGAAATGAAGCTGATTTTCGTATCCAACGGCAGAACCAACATCTGCGATGGATAAGGAGGTCAGCTTTAAAAGCTCTGTGGCCTTTATCATACGATAATTCATGAGAAATTCCTGAGGTGAATGTCCAACGGAATTTTTGAAAATTTTGCCCAGATAGCTTCGGTTTATGCCGCAGACTCTGGCAATATCTTCGATTGAGATATCATTCTGAAAATTCTGCTCGATATAATTCATCGCTTCTTTTATATAAAAATCACTCATTTTCCCACCCGGAACGAGTTTTGATGATTTGGCTGACTGCATCAGATAATCCAGAAAAAGGTACATATGCCCAATCAGGTGATATGGTGATTCTGAGGGGTGTTTTGTGATGTAGAGCATTTCCTCAACAAGCTTTTCGCGGATATCCTTTGAGTGTGTGTGATATACAGGATTATTTTTGGTAAGCTCTGTTGTGGTGAGAGCCTCCTTGACGCGCAGACCGTCAAACTCAATCCATATGTATCCCAAGGAAGTTTGTCTCTGCGATATAGGTATTTATCTGGCCGGGAAAAATCAGAAAGCCCTGCCCGCTTTTTATGTTGTAGGTTTGTGTAATGCCCTTTGCATTATCGGCCATCAGAGTGCCGGTGCCGGACAGTACATAGTGGAATAGATAGTGGTTTCTTGTGGCAGGACCAAATGAGTGTCCCGGTTCGCACTGCTCGTGGCCGAACTGGTACATACACAAATCTATGAAATTTACATTTGGAAAAATATTGAAGGAAAGCTTGTCCATGTGAGTCACTCCTTATTGATTAATGCTATAAATATACCCTTATGCGACATTATATGCAATTATAGCATGTTTTATAGCATATTGATATAAAAAGCAAAAATAAGGGTATTTATTGTATACATAATGGTATGTTATAATCGGTTTATCAGGAAAAAGAGCAAATAAAACAGAAAAGGAGTGAAAAAATATGGCAAAAAGAAAGATTTGTCAGGCTATGGCGGTTGTGCTGGCACTCGGAATGTGCACGACAGGACTGACCGGATGTGGAAATGAAAAGCGGGCGGACGGAAAAACTGAGATTGAGGTGGTTTCTTATAAGCCGGAGGCTGTTAAGGCTTTCGAGAAGATTGAGAAGCAATTTAATGAGACTCACGATGATATTCATCTGACTATCTCATCTCCGAATGAGGCTATGACTATTTTAAAGACACGCTTCATCCGTGAAGATTATCCGGATATCATTGCAATAGGTGGAGATATCAATTATTCAAATTTCCTGGATGCAGATTTGTTTGAGGATATCTCAGATCTGGATGTAGTGGACACTGTAAAAGAGGCATATCTGGATATGGACAAGGAGCTTGAGTTCATTCCAAAGGATGGCACCTATGCACTTCCTTACGCCGCAAATGCAGCAGGAGTGCTTTACAACAAGGATATGTTTGCAGAGAATGGCTGGAAGGTGCCTACAACCTGGAGTGAGTTTACAGCACTGTGCGATGAGATAAAGGAAAGCGGAACACTTCCTTTGTATCTGGGCTTTAAGGATACATGGACATGTCTGGCACCGTGGAATGCTCTTGCAGTAGGTCTTTGTGATTCAGACACCTGTAATCAGGTAAATATGGGAAATACGACATTTGAGGAGGCATATTCTCCGGTTGCCGACAAGATACGCACATTACTTGATTATGCAGAGGACAATCCATATGCTTACAGCTACAATGACGCATGTACAGCCTTTGCCAGAGGTGAATCTGCCATGTACACGATAGGAAGCTATGCTATTCCTCAGATTAAGTCGGTTAATCCTGATATGAATATCGGTTCATTTACTTTCCCGGCAAATGATAATGAGGCTGACAATGTGTTAAATTCAGGAATAGATTTACAGTTTTCAGTTATGAAGGCCTGCAAAAATAAGGAAGCAGCATACGAGGTGCTTGAATATCTGTACAGCGATGAGACAATTCAGACATATCTGGATGACCAGGGCGGAATTGCCTGCAAGGATGGAGATTTCGCAATACCGGATACACTGAAGGATATGCAGGAGTATATAAAGGACAACCGTATGTCGGATTATCAGGATCATCATTATCCAAGTGAGATGAGCGTGGATGCCATGATTCAGACATATCTGCTTGACACAGGCGACAATGCAAAGGATAAGTTCTTAAAGAAATTTGATTCAGACTGGAAGCGTTACAACAGAGATCTGATTCGTGAAGTACAGGATTACCAGAAGGAACAGGAGGATGCAAAATGAAAAAGAAAATGTCAAATAGAGACAAGACATTCTGGCAGTTGTGATACCTGTTGTGGTTTTATTTTTCGCATTCAACACACTGCCGATGATAAAGGGTATGATTTACAGCTTTACAAACTACAAGGGCTATGGCTCATATGATTATGTCGGACTTAGAAACTATACAGACCTGTTTACCGACGCCAGAGTCGGAAAGAGCTATCTGTTTACCTTTAAATATGCGATTGCAGGAACCGTACTTGTAAATGTATTAAGCCTTGTAATGGCAGTTGCGCTAAACAGCAATATCCGCGGCAAGAGTGCATTAAGAGGTGTTTATTTCGTACCGAATATCCTTGGCGGACTGGTTATTGGTTACATTTTCAGCTTTATTTTTACATATATTCTGCCGGTAGTAGGAAATACCTTCAACATCGGTTTCTTACAAAACAGTATTCTGGCGAGTGAAAAATATGCATGGATTGGTGTGCTGATTGTCGGGGTATGGCAGGCGGTTGCCATGAATACCATCATTTATATATCCGGACTGCAGACAGTGCCTGAGGATGTTTACGAAGCCAGCATGCTCGACGGAGCAGGCAAATGGAAGCAGTTCTGGAAGGTTACATTTCCACTCGTTATGCCGTTTGTTACAATCAATCTGGTGCTCAGCACAAAGAACTTCCTCATGGTATTTGACCAGATTATGTCATTGACAAAGGGCGGCCCGGCGCAGAGCACTGAGTCAATCTCATACCTGATTTACAGAAATGGTATGGATGGAGGACAGTTTGGCTTCCAGAGTGCAAACGCAGTAATTTTCTTTGTTGTAATTGTGGCTATTTCACTATTCCAGATGGGTATTATGAATAAGAAGGAGGAGCAGTTATAATGAAAAAACAAAAATCAAACTGGGTACTTACCATCGTTTTAATATTGGGAACCTTAACCGTATTTTTCCCGCTGTATATGGCTGTTATCATTGCCTTCAAGAAACCGAGTGAGATGACAAATGATGTCGCAGGAGCTCTTTCATTCCCTTCAAAGTGGAGCTTTTCAAACTTCACAGAGGCTATGAAGGTGACTGATTTCTGGCATTCTCTCGGAAACAGCTTACTTATCACTATTGTGACCATTGTTCTCGCAATCCTTATCCATTCGATTGCAGGATATGTTATCGGACGAGGCATGGCAAGGAAAAAGAGCTTCCGTTTCATATATCTTTACATTGTAAGTGGTATGTTTGTACCATTCTCAATTCTCATGATGCCTCTTGTAAAGCAGACTGCGCAGATGGGACTTGGAAACAGGGCAGGAGTTATCATTTTATATCTTGTATTTTACATGCCAATGAATGTATTATTATATAGTGGATACTTGAAAAATATCCCTATGGCACTTGAGGAGGCTGCAGACATCGATGGCGCAAGCACATGGACAACATACTGGAGAGTTGTATTTCCTATGATGAAGCCTATGCATGCGACAGTAGCCATCCTGACAGCGCTCGGTACATGGAATGATGTCATGACACCGCTTGTCATCATGTCAGGAACAGGACAGAATACACTGCCGTTGGCACAGCTGAATTTCCAGACACAGTTTGGAACCAACTACAATCTGGCATTTGCATCATATATTCTGGCTTTGATACCGATACTTATATTCTATATATCTGCCAGAAGCAGATATTAAACGGTGTTGCAAACGGTGCAATCAAGGGATAATTTTTAAACACTATTTTAACAATGATATGGAGTGATTTTATGGCAATTATATTTAATCCAAACAAGAAAATTTTTACTTTACAGACAGCTCACACCACATATCAGATGCAGGTGGACAGACTGGGCTATCTGCTGCATCTGTACTACGGAGCAAAAAGCACATGTGATATGGACTATGTTCTGACATATGCTGACAGAGGCTTTTCAGGCAATCCTTACGCAGCAGGCATGAACCGTACATATTCGCTTGATACGCTGCCACAGGAGTATCCGACACTTGGCACAGGCGATTTCAGAAATATTGCGCTTGATATCAAAAACGAACAGGGCACTGAGAGTGTTGAGCTTCTTTATAAGAGTTATGAAATCAGAGATGGAAAATACGCTCTAAAGGGACTTCCGGCAGTGTGGGCATCTGATGACGAAGCGCAGACTCTTGAAATAGTTCTTGGCGATGATATCGCAGGCGTTGAGGTGCATCTGCTTTATGGCGTGCTCGAGGCTTGTGATGTCATCACAAGAAGTGTGCTCATTAAAAATACAGGCAGTGGAAATATTACAATTGAAAAGGCTCATGCTGCCTGCCTGGATATGGTTTACGGAGACTATGATGTGATCAGATTCTACGGTAAGCATGCCATGGAGCGCAATCTTGAGCGCACACACTTAGGACACGGCACACTTTCATTCGGAAGCCGCAGAGGAACCTCGAGCCACCAGTACAATCCGGCGGTTATTCTCGCACAGCGCGATACTACAGAAAATGCAGGAGACTGCTATGGTATGCTTTTTGTATATAGTGGCAACTTCTCATGTGAGGCAGAGAAGGATCAGATTAACCAGACACGCCTTTTAATGGGGCTTTCCGATGAACTGTTTTCATATCCGCTTGCGGCAGGAGAGACCTTTACAGTGCCTGAGGTGATTATGTCATACTCGGCAGACGGTTTCTCACAGCTTTCCCATCAGTACCACACCTGCATCAGTGAGCATGTGTGCAGGAGCAGATTTGCACATGAGGTAAGACCGGTGCTCATCAATAGCTGGGAGGCTGCTTACTTTGACTTTACCGGTGATACGATAGTAGACCTTGCAAAGGAGGCCGCATCACTGGGCATAGATATGGTGGTCATGGATGACGGCTGGTTTGGAAAGAGAGATGATGATAATTCATCACTCGGAGACTGGTTTGTGAATGAGAAAAAGCTTGGCGGAACACTTTCTGAGCTCATCGACAGAGTGCATGCACAGGGAGTGAAATTTGGAATATGGATTGAGCCTGAGATGGTGAATGAGGACAGTAATCTGTACAGAGAGCATCCTGACTGGGCTATCCAGATTCGGGAAAGCTTCCTGTACGCTCAAGAAACCAGCTTATTTTAGACTTTTCGAGAAAAGAAGTCAGGGACAATATTTTCAATCAGATCTGCGCAGTGTTTGACCAGGGAAAAATAGACTACGTGAAGTGGGATATGAACAGAAGCATGGCTGATGTGTATGCAGGAAATCTTGCATACGACTATGTGCTTGGAGTTTATGATTTTATGGAGCGTCTGGTGACAAGATATCCGGATATACTTCTTGAGGGCTGCAGCGGTGGCGGTGGACGATTTGATGCAGGCATGCTCTACTACAGTCCACAGATATGGTGCAGTGACAATACAGATGCCATAAACCGCACAAGAATACAGTATGGCACATCGTTCTTCTATCCGGTATCATCCATGGGAGCGCACGTATCGGCAGTGCCAAATCATCAGACCGGCAGAGTGACAAGCCTTAAAACAAGAGGCATCACAGCCATGGCAGGAACCTTTGGCTATGAGCTGAATCCGGCCCTTCTTTCAGATGAGGAAAAGGAAGAAATCAGAGAGCAGATCAAGACCTTTAAGAAGTATGAGATGCTTATAAATGAGGGCACCTACTGGCGCCTTACAAGCCATTTGAGGATGAGGTGGCTGCGTGGATGTCTGTTTCAAGGGCAAAGGACAGGCACTTGTGAGCGTGGTTCGTCTGTATGCGGAGGCAAACGCGGCTGCTTGCTATGTGAAGCTTAAGGGCTTGGAGTCGGATGCAGTGTATATTGAGGAAAATACCGGCAGGCAGTACACAGGTGCAGCACTGATGAATGCAGGAATACCGCTTCCGTTTGCCGTAAAGGAGTATGAGGCATATCAGTTTTCATTTATCAGGCTTGATGAGGCAAAGAAGCTGTATGATGAGATAAAGAAGGTGTGCGGCAATCTAAAATTAAGTGAGGCTGACACTGCAGATAGTTCTTCTGATAAACGTATTGTAATAAGCATCTACGGCGGCTCAGGCTCAGGAAAGACAACGATTGCAGCAGCCCTGCAGCAGTATTTTTTGAAGGATAATACAGCCTGCTATGTGCTGACTGGGGACAATTATCCACACCGTATCCCGATGAGAAACGACGAAGAACGCCTTAATGTGTATAACGAGTCCGGCGAGGATGGCTTACGTGGATATCTTGGAACACCTAAGGAGATTGACTTTGACAGGATTAACAAGGAGCTTTCAGAGTTTAAGGAAGGAAAAGATATAATTGAGATAAAGCATATGGGCCGCCAGGACGGTGATATCTCATATGATGAAACTGATTTTACAGGAATTAAGGTGCTCATCCTGGAGTGGACCCACGGAGGAAGCGAATACCTTAAGGGTGTTGATATACCTGTATTTTTGGAGAGTTCGCCTGAGGAGACTAAGGCGCGCCGCATTAAGAGAGGACGTGACGAAAATGCCGCAAGCCCTTTCATATGCCGCGTGGTAGAGTTGGAGCAGGAAAAGCTTGATTTACAGAGTAAAAATGCGCGTATCGTAGTTGGAAAGGATGGCAAAGTCTATGAACAATAAACCTATGCTTAATGCATATCCTGACAGTCTGGGCGGTAAGCTTTCCGATATCGCAGCGCTGCTCAAAAAGAAGGAAATGCAGGACACATTTTCATCATTTTATATTCTGCCAAGTCTGTATCATTCGGATTTGGACCGCGGATTTTCGGTCGTGGACTACAATCTGAATGAGGAGCTTGCGACAATAGAGGATTTATCGCAATTGAAGGAGCTGGGGATTGACTTAAAGCTTGACTTTATTTTAAATCATGCTTCGGCACAGTCACCACAGTTCAAGGATCTTGTGGAAAAGGGCGATGAGTCGGAGTACCGCGACTTTTTCATAGACTGGAACAAATTCTGGGAAGGTCATGGAGTCATGACGGACGAGGGTTACATACAGCCTGATGAGTCATGCTTAAAGCAGATGTTTTTCAGAAAGCCGGGGCTTCCGATTCTCATGGTTGAGTTTCCGGATGGACGAAGAGTGCCATACTGGAACACATTTTACCAGGAGGTGCATGGCAGAGAGTATCTGGGACAGATGGATTTAAATATAAAGTCCGAAAAGGTGTGGGATTTCTATCGTGAAACACTGGAAAAAATAGCATCCTACGGTGCGGCTATCGTGAGACTCGATGCATTTGCCTATGCGCCTAAGGCACCGGGAAAAAAGAATTTCCTGAATGATCCTGAGACCTGGGAATTTCTACAGCAGATTCACGAGCTTGCAGCACCGCTTGGACTGACTCTGCTGCCTGAAATACACGCGGCATATGAGGAAAAAATATACAAAACTCTTGCAGATAAGGGCTATGCCACATATGATTTCTTTTTACCGGGACTGATAATTGATGCGATTGAGAACAGGAGAGCAGATTATCTGGCGAAATGGGCGCGTGAGATTGTGGAAGATAAAATCTCAACAGTCAATATGCTTGGCTGCCATGACGGCATACCTCTTCTGACTTAAAGGGTCTGCTTCCGGAGGATGATATACGCTCGCTTATAGATTTGATTGTATCTCGTGGCGGCATGGTCAAAAATCTTCACGGACAGAAGAATATATATTATCAGTCAATGCCACATATTACAGTGCGCTTGGTGAGTCTGACAGCAAAATGCTTCTGGCACGTGCCATTCAGATGTTTATGCCGGGCAAGCCGCAGGTATGGTATCTTGACCTCTTTGCAGGCAAAAATGACCATGAGGCCGTAAGACGCGCCGGAGAATCAGGACACAAGGAAATTAACAGAACAAACCTTAGTGCCTCCGATATCAGGGAGGCGCTAAAAAGGATGTTGTTGCAAAGCAGCTTGAGCTGCTTCGCATGAGAAATACACATAAGGCATTTGAGAAGGGAGCTGTCATCACAGTAGCAGAAGAAGGACCAAAGCTCTCAATCCGCTATGATAACGGTGAAGCGTATGCGCTTCTTACGGTGGATTTTGAAGCCGGAGCATATGAGATAGAGCTGAGCTGATTTGTGTATTACTTATATGAAGCAGTTAGAATATATTTATCATAAAAGATGCGATATCAAAAAGGAACCGGATTTTCCGGTTCCTTTTTTGCTGCGTAGAATTATTAACATTCCAGTATTTATCAGCTGTTAAGTATGTGTAAACGATTTCATGAATTAGCTTTGAAAACCTGTACTTCTGGTGTTTATATTGCACTCAAGCAAACGAGCTACAGCCGTTGCTGGAAGAAGCAAAAGAAGTGGATGGCTCATAGAGGATAATAAAGAAAGAGAGGTTCATGATGTTAAATGTCATGGACCTCTCTTTCTTTAGGGGAAAATTATAAATGTTTCAAATAATTTTCTACATTCTGATACTCAACGCCATTTTCCATGACGGAATCTTCACCACGATAGAGCACACATCGCTTGGTAATCTGGCCAAATCTCTGACTTGTTTGATTCAGTTTCTCTTCGTCAACTAAGAAGCGGGCTTGCATTGGAACAATTTTCGAGCTGTGTTTTATTTCGTAGCATTCACATGTATTGAGTTTAGCATCGTAAATTACCATATCGTATTCGCCGACAGAATGCAATTTGAAAACACGTTGATGCCTTTTAGCCGATTTGAATGTTTCTAAAAGTACGATGTCTTCCATCATACGACCACGCACTTCTTCCAAAATACGTTCAGAAACTAACATTTTTTCGTGCTCGCTCAATGTAGAGAATAATTCATCTTTTGTCAAAGAATGAACCAATGCCTGTGCCTGGCAATAACGCATGCCTGGTTGCGTGAATAAAATATTCTCTAGTGGTTCGGCACTTGGAATTACCGTTTCTCGTGGAACGTCAACAATCAGGTCAAGTGCTTTCAAATATTCTTTGATTTCCTCTATGTGAGCATTTGTAATACCAATAGATTGTTCTTCTTTATTGTGAATCTCCAACATATCCATTAATCGTTTGGTTACTGCTTCTGTATCGATTTTATCCAAAATATCTGTACGCTGTTTGGGATTACGATCTCTTCGCAAAACATCAGCAGCTGAACCCAAATCATGAGATTTGAATTTGTCGGTCAGAATACGAATAAGGAAACGATGATTCATATCCTCAATGATTCGATTGATAGCACCTGTTAGTTCACCTGCCTCATAGAGTGATTGGAGATGACGGAAATATCCTCCGTCTTGACAACAACTCAGGGAGTGCTGGATATTTTTACAGATTGCGGTATCGATATAACGCCGTGTGGATTCGTCATCACGGAACGAAGCATCCTCTGAAATAACGTCTTTATCATCAAAATCCAGTTCTCCTGCACGAAGTGTGCCGCCATAGCGAATATACTCGTCAATACTGTCGATACCGAGTAAACGACTATGTTCACGGAATGGAATAAAGGTAGTGTGAATCGTAACAGCTCGATCATAAAGTTCCTGATGAAGCGCAAACCAAAAGCCAAGAGAATCTGTTCCGGATAAAACAATTTTCATACCTTGTGCAGCGTAGATATCAGAGAATAGTGCTGCTGAATCAATAAAGTCGGGCAAAAGGGTTACTTCGTCAATAAAAACATATTCATATCCCAGATCAAGGAGTTTGCCCAAATCACGATTCATCGCTGCCATGGTATCGCTCCCTTTTGCTTTGATGTATGCTGATTTTGCGGACTGTGATGGAGTCATTCCTAAAACAGCCTGACGCAGCATTGTTGTCTTTCCTGTTCGTCGCAGACCAAATACCAAGCATACACGATCTGTTTCCTCACTGTTTAAATATGCCTGTAACTGTCTGAAACAATCACGTTTTCCCCAGTTTTTTACACCTTTTGTCAGTGCCAGAAGACGTTCTCCGATAATGACAGAAGTTTCAAAATCTGTAGATTTAGATGGATCAATAGAACTGTGTTGTTTCAGTTCTTTCAATTCTTCTTGAAGCTGTTTGCGCCTTTCAACACCTGCAAAAATTTCTTCGCGTTCGTTCTTTTTAATGTACTTGCTTTTGCTTTTTCCATTCTCTGTCCATTGCAGATAAGGCTGCTCTTTGCCGTAAATTTTCTTCATGTTGATAGAACCTTGTGGTAAGGCTGCTATCTCGTTTTCTAATTCATAAATTCGTTTGTAGATATCCATAATATCACCCCGTTTCTTACAATCTATTATAACCCATTTTGAGTGAAACATCAATGGGTTATAATGGGTTATAACGTCAAAAAATGTGGAAGTGAAACGACTACTTTTGTCGTGAACAAAAGATTGTGAAATCAAGATGGATAAAGTATAATAATCATAAGTTATTTTTCTGGGAACTATGCGTATTGTTGTAAAAAACAACGGCATTGTAGTATAGTTAAAATGTATTGATAAGCCGGAAGAGCTGCTGCAGATATAAGAGGTAACAATATGGAATACGAACACATAACCCACTCCTTCGAGCCTGTCTATGATGAAAACAGCCGCATACTGATCCTCGGCACTCTGCCGTCCGTTGCATCAAGGGAAAACAATTTCTATTACGGACACAAGCAGAACCGTTTTTGGAAGCTGCTTGCGTATCTGTTGGATGAACCGGTGCCGGAGACGATAGATGAGAAGAAATATATGCTGTTTAAAAACCACATAGCCATATGGGATGTGATACAAAGCTGTGATATCAAGGGTTCGAGCGACAACAGCATCAAAAACGTCGAACCGACAGATATAAGGAAAATTCTTGCCACAGCCGATATAAAGCAGGTCATTGCAAACGGAAATAAAGCAGGGGCACTTTATAAGAAATATCAGCTTCCGCTGACAGGCATGGAGGCAGTCACGCTGCCGTCCACAAGCCCTGCAAATGCGGCATGGACCTTTGAAAACTGTGCGCAGCATGGGGAGATATCATAAAAGTGTAAAGGGGTTAACGGGCAGAATCAAAACCAGATGAAAAGGAAATGATGATTTGGAATGTATGGAATAGTTCTTTTTTACAACATTATACTCTTGTTGCAGTAGAGGAAAATTTGCTCGTTGGATTTGGCGATATAGATAAAACTGGCTATCTTGATAGGCTGTATGTTCATAAAACATGCTTATTCTACTTCTAAGGGGTGTTAAAATGTTAGATTATCAGTTAGTATCATCTTAAAGGAGGGATACTATGGATCTCATAAAAACAGGAAAATATATTGCTGACAAGAGAAAATCGTTAGGATTAACCCAAAAACAAGTTGCGGAGAAACTTGGGATGAGTGACAAATCTGTTTCAAAATGGGAACGAGGAGTTTCCCATAGTTAAAGATACCACACCAAATATGATGAACCCACGCTTATACACTACCAGCTATAATAAACCGCAAGGACAGCAATTTGATGATACTGCTGTCCTTTCTTTTATAAAATTGCAGTACACATAAAAAAGCTGTAATATGATAAATATATTTGTCCTTGTAACAATTCTCGGACATTTGCCTGTTATACTATCTGCAAAAAGCAAAGGAAGTGAGGATATGAAGCAGATTTTAATTGTCGAGGACGACAGTTTTTTGAATAAGATGTTAGACTATAACCTGACCGCAGACGGCTACGGCGTGACTTCTGCCCTAAATGCCAGAACCGCAGCGACGCCATCCGCCAGCGGGAATTTGATTTAGTGCTGCTGGACATCAACCTGCCGGACGGCAACGGTTTTGAGCTGTGCAAGCTGATAAAGCCCCAGCACCCGGACACCATCGTGATTTTCCTGACCGCCAACGATCAGGAGAGCGACCAGATACGGGGCTATGAGGTGGGCGCGGTGGACTACATCACAAAGCCCTTTGTGATCGGGGCCTTGCAGCGGAAAATCAAAGCCATGTTCGCCATGCTGGAACACCACAAACCGGCCAAGGACATTTACGACGACGGGCGGCTGTTTCTGGACTTCTCGGAGCAGACGGCCTCCTTAAACGGCAAGCCCCTGACCCTATCCCCGATGGAGTACAAAATGCTGAACCTGTTCCGTAAAAATCCCCGGCAAGTGCTGACCCGTGGGCAGCTTTTGGAAAAGCTGTGGGATATAGAGGAGAGGTTTGTGGACGAACACACCCTGACAACCTCCATCAGCCGGATTCGCAGCAAGATTGAATCCGACGGCGGCGCGCCCTACATCAAGACCGTTTACGGTATGGGCTATCAATGGACGGGAGGCGAGGCAAAATGAAGTTTCAAAACCTATCGGTAAAGCGGCTGTTTGGCCGGGTGGCAATAGGACTTGTCCTTTCCATGTCCGGGATCACCATAGCCCTGTTTCTTGTGACAAAACAGACGGCGGTGCTGCTGACGGGCGGGGCGCTGTTGCTGTGCGCCCTTGTGGGGATTTTTGTACTGACGCAGGCGTTTGGAAAGCGGCTGTCGCAGTTTACCGCTGACCTGTGCCAGACCTTAGACCACATGATCGCCGGGAATGAAGCGCCCCAGCGCCCAGAGGACAGCGAAACCCAGCTTGCCAGAATTGGACATCGGCTGGCAAGGCTTTATCAGATCATGCAGGAGAACCGCCGCCGTGTGGACGAGGAACGGCAGGAGTTACAGACCCTTGTATCAGATATTTCCCATCAGGTGAAAACGCCGGTAAGCAATCTGAAAATGGCGACGGACACCCTGCTGGAAAAGCCCATGACCGAGGCGGAGCGCACCGACTTTATCCGGGGAATCCGCAGCCAGACGGATAAGCTGGACTTTCTCTTTCAGGCCCTTGTGAAAACCTCCCGACTGGAAACAGGCGTGATCCAGTTGGATAAGAAGCTGGGCCGTCTTTTTGATACTGTGGCGCAGGCATGAGTGGGATCGTGTATGCGGCGGAGAAAAAGGAAATCGCCGTGTCCGTGGACTGCCCGGAGGATTTGACCGTTTCCCATGACAGCAAGTGGACATCGGAAGCCCTCTTTAACCTGCTGGACAATGCGGTGAAGTACACCCCGGCAGGCGGGAAAATCGCTGTGTCGGTGGTGCTGTGGGAAATGTATGTGGAGATCAAAGTGACCGACACCGGCAAGGGCATTTCCGAAAGCAATCAGGCTGCCATCTTCCGGCGCTTCTATCGTGAGGAAGAAGTACACGAACAGCAGGGCGTGGGCATTGGCCTGTATCTGGCCCGCGAGATTGTAATGCGGCAGGGCGGCTATGTCAAAGTGGTTTCGGAGCCGGGCAAGGGTTCGGAATTTTCCATTATGCTGCCTACAAAATGAAAGTAAACAAGCGAGGTGTTTCTATTATGAATGAACGAGAAAAAATAATCCGACTGTGGTTTGATATGTGGCTTTATCAGAAAGATATGGGCATTGATGATATTTTTGCGGAAGATGTACTCTATACAGAAAGTTGGTGTCCCCAGTATAGCAATCGTAAAACAGTAAAACATTGGTTTCAGGAGTGGAATACCCGTGGAAAGGTGGTAGTTTGGGAAATCAAGCAATTTTTCCATAAAGAAAATCAAACGATTGTAGAGTGGTATTTCAAAAATGGAATGAACAATGGGGATATAGAGGAATTTGACGGTATTTCTTTGATTGAATGGACAGAGGACAATAAAATAAAATCATTAAAAGAGTTTGGGTGTAACCGTAATACCTACAATCCTTATCAAGAAAGCGATACTCCTCAATTTAGAAATCAAAAGGCGAATTGGTTTTAGAACAGATCATGAGCTACGGCGGACGGCCATTTCCGGCTGCCCGCCGTAAATTTTTTTGAAATGTCCGAGCGCTGTAACATTTCACCCCGATTTTCAATGAAATTTTTTGGCCGCTGTAACATTTCGCGGACATTTGGGTTTTACAATGACCTTATCAACAGGCAGAAAGCTTGAAAGGAGTTTTGAGTATGAGCGTTTTGCAGACGATTGATCTGAAAAAGTATTACGGCACAAAGCCGAATATCACCCGCGCCCTTGACGGCGTGAACTTCTCCGTAAATGACGGTGAGTTTGTGGCCGTTGTGGGAACCTCCGGCAGCGGCAAGTCCACCCTGCTTCACATGATGGGCGGGCTGGACACTCCCACCAGCGGAACAGTGATTGTCCGAGGCGAAGAACTGGCAAAGAAGAACGACGAGCAGCTTACCATCTTTCGCCGCCGCAACATCGGCTTTATCTTCCAGAACTATAACCTTGTTCCGATCCTGAATGTGTATGAGAACATCGTCCTGCCGGTGGAGCTGGACGGGGACACGGTGATCAGAAGTTTTTGGACGAGATCGTTCACCTGCTGGGACTGGAAGATAAACTGAAAAATATGCCGAACAATCTTTCTGGCGGACAGCAGCAGCGTGTGGCTATCGCCCGGGGCCTTGATCACCAAACCGGCTATTGTGCTGGCCGACCGAGCCCACCTGGCAACCTG
>ENA-OUNI01000209-OUNI01000209.1-human-gut-metagenome-genome-assembly--contig:-NODE-209-length-26642-cov-2.849255_pt1 | contig 26642 bp, 37 predicted proteins | sample MGYA00242499_ERZ504580 | MGnify/ENA primary metagenome ERZ504580 (study PRJEB26092, sample SAMD00036315) | human gut metagenome | host: Homo sapiens | study: EMG produced TPA metagenomics assembly of... | reverse complement strand
CTTTCAGACACCGCTTCTGTACCTCTTTGGTGCAAGCAGCAACACAATCCGATACGCTTCCACGTATATTTCCATTTATCTTGTCGGAACCGTATTTGTCGAGCTGGCTGTCGGATTGAATACTTTTATCAGCTGTCAGGGACACGCACGCACGGCCATGTGCTCCGTTCTCATTGGCGCTGTTATCAACATTGGTCTTGACCCGGTTTTCATCTTCGTTCTTCATATGGGTGTTTCCGGGGCCGCACTTGCTACCATTCTCTCCCAGGCTTTAAGTGCTGCATGGGTTCTTCGGTTTCTTACCTCAAAAAATCAGGTGTCCGCCTTTCTCTTCGCACCATGAAACCGGATTTTTCCATTTTAGGCTCTGTCATGGCACTCGGCATCTCACCATTTATCATGTCTGCAACGGAAAGTGCCATCACAATCGTCATGAACCACGGGCTACAGACGTACGGCGGCGACCTCTATGTCGGCTCGATGACAATTCTCCAGTCGGTGCTGCAGCTGATTTTCGTACCGGTCAACGGCTTTACGAACGGTGTACAGCCGATCATCAGCTACAACTTTGGTGCAGGCCAGTTTGACCGTGTCCGCCAGACAATCCGGCGCATGATCGCCATTACTTTTACCGCCGCTTTCGTCTACGTTGTATTCGCAATGCTTCGTCCGGCTCTTTTTGCCGGTCTTTTCACGACTGACCCGGAACTGATTGTCATCGTAGAGAAGGTACTTCCGGTTTACATTGCCGGCATGGCAATTTTCGGACTGCAGAGCGGCGTACAGAGTTCCTTCCTCGGTCTTGGCCAGGCGAAGATTTCTCTTTTTATTGCACTGCTTCGAAAAGTCATCCTTCTGATTCCGCTTGCACTCATTCTGCCGCATTTCTTCGGTGTCATGGGCGTTTACTATGCAGAACCGATCGCTGATGTATGTTCTGTTATCACTGCCGTTACGCTGTTTCTCTGCAATATCCGGAAAATTCTTTCAACAGAAACACTTGCAAAAGTGACTCATACCGAAGAATGACAAAAGAGGCGCTCTGCGACATTTTCCATGCACCACCCATAATCAATTTTCTCGATCGTTTCGGCTGCATAGACGGGATATTCCGCGAGAAGAATCCCGTCGATCGAATACGTAACCGAACCGACCTTTTCTCCTTTCTTTACCGGGGCTTTCAAAAGCTCCGGTAAAAAAATGTCTTTTTCCGGTATTTCTGTCTCTTTCAGAAGAGCGGGAAGCGAGCGCGCCGGATCAAGCGCCGGGCTTGTAAGGGTAAGGCGGGCGCTGCTTTTTACCTGCAGCATCCCGTCGTAAACACCGTCTGCTACTTCAATCTGCCTGGGTTCCAGCTATGGTCCAGCACGTCACGATACATATACGATTCCAGCCCGTAGTTTAAAAGCTTTGCGGCATCCGCCCATTTATAGTTTTTATGGCTGGGCCATCCGCACGCAAGCAACGACACAATCAGACGCTTTCCATCCCGCTCCAGCGCACCGGTATAACAGTAACCGGCTTTTGCCGTGAAGCCGGTTTTTCCCGAAACGGCTCCATCCATCTGATCCAGCAGTGCGTTGTGATTATAGCAGTTGAACATGTTTTTCTTTTCCAGATCCCAGAAGGTATAGGACCGCGTCTGCGTCACTGCGAGAAACTGGGCGGCTTTCGGTGAAATCCAGACACAGTATCGCATGATCCGTGCCAGATCAGCTGCTGTCGTGTGGTGATCTCCGCCTGCGTCAGAAGCATCGAGACCGTTCGGCGTCACAAAATGCGTATCTGTACAGCCGATTGCTGCGGCTTTTCATTCATAAGCGATGCAAATTCCTCTACACTTCCGCCGATGGTCTCTGCAATCATTACCGCCGCGTCGTTATGCGATTCCAGCATCAGGGAATACAGAAGATCGCCAAGCAGAAACTGTTCTCCCTCCCTCACACCGAGATGTACTTTCGGCGCTGCGGCTGCTTTAGCCGATGCAGTTGCGACCGTCTGCTCTTGTCCGTTTTCCAGTGCCAGAATGCATGTCATGATTTTCGTTGTGCTCGCCATTGCCATAGGATCTGTCTCGCGTTTTCCGAACAGCACACGGCCGGTATCGCCATCCATCAGGCATGCCGCCGTTGCAAACAGCTGATTCGGCTCGCTCTCCTGCTCTGTCGCAGTCACGGACACACTTCCCAAAACAGAAGCAGGATTCCCAGGAAAAAACCTGTCTTGTTTCTTCTTTTTCTGTTCAAAATCAGATCCCCCTTGTGTTTTTTCTCTTTAAAAATGGAAAAGCCGGACGCTCTTTTGGGACCGGCTTTTTGTCTGCTTCTTCTTCATTATATGAGGTTTCCTGTAAAATCATGGTAAAATTTCGCAAAGTTATTGACACTGCGATCCATATCATGTATAATTCCCCGTGTTTGTATAGAATTACTAAACTTTTTGTTTATTTTTACTGAGATTTCCTGAGAATCCGTATTCAGCAAAAGGATCCCGGGAAAGACTTTGGATGCAGAAAGGATTTTTTATGGAAATCGGAAAAAAAATCAGGGAATTGCGGATGCGGAAAGGGCTGACGCAGGAGGAACTGGCAGATCGGAGCGAGCTGTCAAAGGGATTTATTTCCCAGCTTGAAAACGATGTGACCTCTCCCTCGATCGCCACGCTGGTTGATGTTCTTACCTGCCTTGGAACGGACCTAAAAACGTTTTCGACGAAGAGCAGGACAATCAGGTTGTCTTTTGCGAAGAAGATTACTTTGTAAAGACCGCTGAAGCGCAGGGCAACGAGATCGCATGGATCGTTCCGAATGCACAGAAAAACAGGATGGAGCCAATCCGGCTGACGCTGCAAAGCGGCGCGTGCACCGAGATTGATTCACCGCATGAAGGCGAGGAATTGGGCTATGTACTTTCCGGCCGTATTCTCCTTCATCTTGGAGATGAATGCCACAAAGTGAAGAAAGGGGAGAGCTTCTACTATCCCGCTTCCTGTAATCACTATCTTGAAAATCCGGGTAAAAACGCCGGCCGTCATTCTCTGGGTCAGTTCACCGCCTTATTTTTAGATTTTTTGCACCGCGTGATTTTCACGAGAAACGGTGCTCCAAATTTCACAACCCGAAAGGAGCATTTTACACATGAGTACCAAATTACTTGATCTGGTCAACATCACAAAATCGTACGACGGAGTTACCATTCTGGATGATCTGAATCTTTATATCCGTGAAAACGAATTTCTTACCCTCCTTGGCCCGAGCGGCTGCGGAAAAACAACGACTTTACGTATTCTCGGCGGTTTTGAGACACCGGATGCCGGAAAGGTTTTATTTAACGGACAGGATATCACCCAGCTTCCGCCGAACAAACGCCAGTTAAATACGGTGTTCCAGAAATATGCTCTTTTCACGCATATGACAATTGCGGAAAACATTGCTTTCGGGCTGAAAATCAAAGGAAAATCCAAAGCATATATCGATGACAAAATCAAATACGCATTAAAACTTGTTAACCTTGAGGGTTACGAAAACCGCTCCCCGGCGCTTCTCTCCGGCGGCCAGCAGCAGCGAATCGCCATTGCGCGCGCGATTGTCAACGAACCAAAAGTTCTGCTTCTGGATGAGCGCTCGGCGCACTTGACTTAAAGCTCCGTCAGGATATGCAGTACGAGTTGATCCGTCTGAAAAACGAGCTTGGTATCACCTTTGTCTATGTCACCCACGATCAGGAAGAGGCGCTTACTATGTCGGACACGATTGTTGTCATGAACCAGGGTTATATCCAGCAGATCGGCACACCGGAAGACATCTACAATGAGCCGCAGAACGCATTCGTTGCAGACTTCATCGGTGACAGCAACATTCTCGACGGCATCATGATTGAGGACCGTCTCGTCGAGATCCTCGGTGCGAAGTTCGAGTGCGTTGATGTCGGATTCGGCAAAAACAAACCGGTCGACGTTGTGATCCGCCCGGAGGATATTGATCTTGTGAAGCCGGAGGAAGGTACCATCCGCGGACGTGTCACCCATCTGATTTTCAAAGGTGTTCACTATGAGATGGAGTTACGGTGAACGGCTTTGAGCTTCTCGTTCACTCTACCGATCTGTTCCCGGTCGGACAGGAAGTCGGCATTCACGTCGATCCGTTCGATATCCAGATTATGAACAAACCGGAATCCGAAGATGAGGAGGCGGCAGCCATTGAAGAGTAATAAATTAAAGAAATGGCTGGCAGCACCGTATGCCGTCTGGGCTGCCGGTTTCATCATCATTCCGCTGATCCTGATTCTCTACTATGCGTTCACCGGGGAAGAAGGCGGCTTTACCCTTTCGAATTTCGCCTACGTTGCGACGAAGGAAAACATCAAGCACTCGGCCTGGCGCTGTGGCTGTCGCTTCTTAGCACCGCGCTCTGTCTTTTGCTTGCCTATCCGCTTGCCATGATTCTGGCAAACCGGAATGTCAACCAGACCAGCTTTATTGTGCTGATCTTCATTCTCCCGATGTGGATGAATTTTCTGCTCCGTACGCTTGCATGGCAGACACTGCTTGAGAAAAACGGCGTCATCAACAGCATCCTCGCGTTTTTCCATCTGCCGGCATTTCCATCATCAATACACCGGGAGCGATCATTCTCGGTATGGTGTACAACTTCCTGCCGTTTATGGTTCTGCCGATCTACAATGTTCTGATTAAGATCGACCGTGATGTCATCAACGCAGCAAGGGACCTCGGAGCAAACAGTGTGCAGACGTTTCTGAAAGTAACGCTGCCGCTCACCACGCCGGGTATCGTAAGCGGTATTACCATGGTATTCATCCCGGCGCTTACAACCTTTGTTATTTCCGACCTGCTCGGCGGAAGCAAGATCCTTCTGATCGGAAACGTCATCGAGCAGGAGTTCAAACAGACCAACAACTGGAATGCCGGAAGTGCACTCTCCACAGTCCTGATGATCTTCATCATCCTGTCGATGGTTCTGATGAACAAATACGATAAAGACGGGGAGGGAACGGCATTTTGAGAAAGAAACTGGAAAAAATTTACATGGCACTCATTTTTATTCTTCTGTATGCGCCGATTGTCACCCTTGTGGTGCTCTCCTTTAATGCTTCAAAAACGCGTGCCAAATGGGGCGGCTTTACCCTGCACTGGTACCGCTCACTGTTTGCCAATACAGAGATCATGAATGCGCTGTATACGACACTGATCATCGCGCTTCTTGCCTCTGCGATTGCGACTGTGCTGGGAACGCTTGCGTGCATCGGCATCAACAGCATGTCGAAAAAGAGCCGGACGGTTTTCATGGGCATCACCAATATTCCGATGCTTAACGGTGAGATCGTCATGGGTATCTCGTTGATGCTGCTCTTTATCATCTGCCGCATTCAGCTTGGATTCGGTACCATTCTGATGGCACATATTACGTTCAATGTTCCTTACGTTATCTTGAGCGTTATGCCGAAATTAAAGCAGACGAACAAATCGACGTACGAGGCAGCTCTCGATCTTGGCGCCTCTCCGCTGTATGCATTCTGGAAAGTTATCTTCCCGGACATCATGCCAGGCGTTGTTTCGGGCTTTCTGCTCTCCTTTACGATGTCCCTCGATGATTTCGTTATCACCTACTTCACCAAGGGACCGGGCGTTGATACGCTCTCCACAAAGATTTATGCCGAAGTCCGCAAGGGAATCAAGCCGGAGATGTACTCGCTCTCCACGATTCTTTTTGTCACCGTACTGCTTCTGCTGCTCCTTGTGAATGTGAATCCTTCTCCGAAGGAAGAAAAAGAGGAGGCAAAAGAGCGCGAGGCTATGGCGAAGAAGGGCATCCGTTTCCGCATCACGAAACGTGTGGTCTTCCGCCGGATTCTTCCGATCGCCATGGTGCTTGTCATCGGCGGCGGCGGTATTTACTACGGAAGCCAGAATGCTTCAGCCGGCGGCTCCCAGCAGCTGATTGTGTACAACTGGGGCGAATATATGGATTCTGATGTCATCGATATCTTTGAGGAAGAAACCGGTATCCACGTTGTTTACGAGGAGTATGAGACGAACGAAATCATGTATCCGAAGATCAAATCCGGTGCGATTCCTACGATCTTGTCTGCCCGTCCGACTATATGATTCAGAAGATGATCCAGAACGATCTGCTGCAGCCGATCAACTTTGACCATATTCCGAACGCTTCCAACATTGGAGATATGTACTACGAGACTTCCGAGCAGTTCGACCCGGGCAATCTCTACTCGATCCCGTACTGCTGGGGAACAGTTGGTATTCTGTACAACAAAAAAATGGTAACCGAGCCGATCGACTCCTGGTCTGTTCTGTGGGATACCAATTACCGCGACAGCATTCTGATGCAGGACAGCGTGCGCGATGCGTTTGCTGTTGCTTTAAAGGATCTGGGATACTCCTTAAACTCCACCAATATCAAGGAGCTGACGGAGGCGAAGGATCTGCTTGTGACACAAAAACCTCTCGTGCAGGCGTACGTTGTGGATCAGGTGCGTGACAAGATGATCGGAAATGAGGCGGCTATCGGCGTTATTTACTCCGGTGAAGCTATCTACACGAAGCGTGAAAACCCGGATCTGGAATACGTTGTTCCAAAAGAAGGCTCTAACGTCTGGATCGATTCCTGGTGCATTCCAAAAGATGCGCAGCATGTCGAGAACGCAGAGAAATTCCTGAATTTCCTCTGCCGGCCGGACATCGCACTGAAAAACTTTGAGTATATTACCTACTCTACGCCGAATGATGCGGCGCGTGAACTGATTGAGGATGACGATATCCGAAACAGTGAAATCGCCTTCCCGGATGAGGAAACGCTTGCACGGTGCGAAACCTTTACGTATCTTGGCGATGATGCCGATGAGGTTTACAACCAGCTGTGGCGTGAAGTAAAATCAAATTAAAGATCTGCTTTCGGGCACAAAAGATCCCGGTCAGGAATTCTTAGGAAAGATTCCTGCCGGGATTTTTCTGTTCTTACTGTTGCTCTCAAAAGTCTGTTTTAATCAAAATTGTGGTCAAAGCGCGGGGAAAGCGTTCCGTTTCCATGGAGCACTTCATCCAGCTTTACAAGCTCCTGCGGCGCCTCTGCAAGCGCTCTTTCGTACAGGTGGACAAGATTCCATGTGCCCGCTTCGCATTCCTTCTGCGGCCTTCCAGGCATCACACGGCCGCCCATCGAATCGTAGCAGCCGACCAGTTTCATCACTCCAAGAAGAAGGCTTCTTACCGCACTGCTGCGGCAGATCGTGATTCTCGTCCAGAGCTTCATGCCCTTCAGGCATTCGACAATTTCTGTTTCCCCGATTTCCGGAAAACAGCGTGGATGACCTTGTTGCCGTCGGTGTGCGGGCAGATCGGCGATGCCGGAAGGTATACGAGCGGATCGAGGCCGTCCTCCAGCATGAAGTACTGGTCAAGGCTCGTCTCAATCTTTGCATGGGAAATTCCAGTGTGATCCACAAATTTCCCGATATACGGATGACACGTCGAATCGAGAAGGTAATGGCAGGCAAAGCCTAACAGATACGCTTCCATCGCCTCTGACGGACTCTGCTGATACTTTTTCACCTCATCCTCGAACAGAACGGAAGCCGTCTGCTCATGCAGAAACGTTCCGTAATCAGACACACGGTTTTTCGAGAACGGATGGTAATAAAAGAAGATATCCGGCCCGTGCAGTCCGATCAGATACAGTTTTTTGTTTTCTCGAATGATCTTTTTCAAATTTGCCGGAAGCTGTTCATAGACTTCTCTTCCGAACCTGTCGTGTGCGTACGTAGTAGCATATCGGTATCTCCCTTCTTTTTTCTCCTGCCGGATCAGACATCCAGCTTGATCTGCATTTCCTCTTCCACTTCTGCGCGGAAGTCCTCCATCTTGACCGGACTGATCTCCGGCAGATTTTCGGTGGAATCGACGCCGAAATTCCGCAGGAATTCTTCGGTCGTGCCGAACACAATCGGGCGGCCCGGCGCGTCGAGGCGGCCAAGCTCCTGCACCAGATTGTACTCCACCAGTTTGTTGACCGCGTGATCGCTCTTGACGCCGCGGATCTTGTCGATCTCCTGCTTCGTGACCGGCTGCTTGTAGGCAATGATCGAGAGGGTCTCCATCATGACGTCGGTCAGAACCGCCTTCTTCGGCTGCATGGCGATGTTGACAAGATAATCATAATATTCCTGTTTCGTGCACATCTGATACGCATTTTCAAGCTCCACGATGTGGATGCCGCGGTCTTTCGTATTATATTTTTCCATCATATGGTTCAGAATCCTGCGGGTCGTCTCCGTGTCATGGCCGATCGCTTTTGCAATCCTTCCCAGCTCCACGGAATCTCCCATCGCAAAAAGGACTGCCTCGATGGCTGCTTCCGCCTCCTCGACCGAAGAGGGGCGTCTTGCCTCACCCAGGGCAGTTTCTTTATTCCTGTTCTGTTCTTCCATCTGTCTTGTCCTCACTGTCTGTCTCGTCTGTATACGGCACAACTACGGTGTCTTCATCCTCCAGGGATTCAATCAGGATATCCCCGAAAAGCTCCTCCTGGCTGATCCGGATTTTGCGGTTTTCATCAGCTCCAGGATTGCAAGGAAGGTGACAATCACATGCACCTTGCCCGGCTGGGATTCCAAAAGGTCGCGGAAGCTGAAGCGGCGTTTTTTAACTGCAAACTGCTCGACATACGTCATCTTGTCCGGCAGGCTGACCTCTTCTTTTTCGATCTTTCCGAACTTGCTTCGGATCGGGTCGATCTTGTCCTCCTGGCGCTTTAAAATCATTTTATAGATCGTATGGAGCTTCGCGAGAGAAATCTGCGAGAGGAGCTCGGAGGTGTCGACCGGCGTCCTGTACTCCAGCACTTCTCTTGGAAGCGTCGGTTCCTTGTACACGGAACGGCTCGCTTCGTTCATGCGGTCACGCAGCTCGTACGACATGTACTTGTACATTTTGTACTCTAAAAGCTGCTGCACCAGCTCGGCTCTCGGGTCCTCTTCCTCGCCTTCCTCATTCACTTCTTTCGGAAGCAGCATGCGGCATTTGATATCCAGAAGCGTCGCCGCCATGACCATGAACTCGCTCATGATGTCGAGGTCTTCCCGCTCCATATGATGAATGTATTCCAGATACTGGTCCGTAATCTCTACAATGGGGATATCGTAAATATCTATTTTGTTTTTATCGATCAGGTGAAGAAGAAGGTCCAGCGGTCCTTCAAACACCGGAAGCTTTACTGGTATCGCCATGTGCTCTGTTCTCCCTTACGGTTTCCCGATATCTGTAATAATCAATTCTCTTCTGTTCCAGATGCGGACCGGAATGGTGTGTTCGCCCGTTCCTGCACTGATGATCTGGCAGGTGCCGCCCGTCAGGAACAGCCCGCGGCAGTTTTTCGAAAAAAGGCGGAAATCCGGCGTCACAAGCCCCCGGTGCGCGCCAAGGCCCACCACGCCGCCGTGATAATGGCCGGAAAGCGTCAGATCGACTCCATATGATGCATAGGAGCTGCGGTAGGCAGGGTGATGCGCCAGCAGAATGCCGTAGTGCGCCGGATCCGGTTTTCCAAGGTGGTCCGTCAGTTCCGAAACCGGCAGCGGTCCGCGGTAAAAGCGGTTGTAATAGGTGCGGTCCATGCATAGCCGTAGATCCGGACCGGACAGCCGCTGATGGTAAGATCCGCCGTCTCATTTTCCAGATAGCAGATTCCTGCCTTTTTCAGGCGCTCCCGGAGCTTTTCATACAGATCACCGTACTGTTCCGGATACAGCTTCAGACGGTATTCGTGGTTTCCGCAGCCATAGATTACCTGGTATTCCTCCGCAAGACGTTCCGCGAAACTCAGACCCGGGTCGAGGTTCTCCCCCGGCTTTGCCACAATCTGGTCCCCGCCGATGATGACAAGATCCGGAGCCGCCTCATCGATGACTGCCTTTAACACCGTGTTGTCCGGGCCAAACTCCATATTGTGAAGATCACTGATAAACGCCAGACGAAAACCGTTTCCTTCCGGAAATTTTCCGTTTGACGAAAGTTTGTAATAGGTCGTTGTAAATTTTCTCATATCGTTCATTATACTTGATTTTTCGGTGTATGACAACCCGTTTTCCCTGCTGTTTATAAGCAGTGCCTGTTTTGCCAGCTGATCGGCTTTTTCGTTGTAGGTGACGCCGGTGTGGCCCTTTACTTTGCAGAAGCGGATCGCAACTTTGGCCGATGCCAGATCGTAAAAATTCCGGTAATCGATGGTTCCCTGTTTTTTCGCCTGCCATTCTCTCGTACACCAGCTTGCGATTCCCTGGTAATCGTGATAGATGGCCAGCTCCGGAATATCATGTGTCAGGCAGTAAGCATGGCCAGCTCTGCGCCCTTGATCTCGCCTGCCACATTCCGCATGGAGACGAGATCCGGGTCGCTGTATTCTTCTGCAAGATTCAACTCTTTTCCGTCCAGGAAGAGGACCACACCGCAGGAGAACTTTCCGAGCGCATGCTGATAGCTTCCATCCACGTATGCGACGGCGCTCCTGCCGACACCGGCGTATTCCGGGTCTTCGCATGGTTTTTCCGCCAGAATCAGGTGTTCCCAGTCCCAAGAAGAAGGATCGGGTGCTGCCGTGCTCTGTACTGCCTTTCGTTCCGGGGCAGCGAAATACGTTCCTTTTGTTTCCCGCAGCAATGGCTCCGGCATTTTACCGCCGCCCAGAAAGGCCTCTGCCTCCTCCAGACGCTCAAATCCCTTGTAAATTGCGCCAGGATAACCGTGTACCTGCGCTTTGCACGCATCCCATGTCCGGTAGATGCCCGGAACCTTTCCCTGTTTTACCGCATAGTAATTTTTCTTTGCCATGTTTTTCTCCTTTTCGCGCATGATACTCCGGCTTTATGCGTCCCAAGAAAATATTGTTTCATCGTACATCCGAACAGGTCCCACATGCCGGCTCTTGCCACGTCTGCTCCATATAAAATCGCAACGGAACCAAGTTCCTCACCGTCTGCTTTGTAAACAACTCTTCCGGCACACTCGGCCTTTCTGGATAGGGGCCTGCACCTCTTCCGGCAGTTCTATCGTTTTTCCACTTCACCGATCACCGTCCCGCCCGTCGCAAGATAGCGGAATTCTTCCGCATATTCCAGTTCTGCCGTATCCTGCTTTCCATAAACAACCGAAAGTTCCGGCAGGGGATCGCGTTCCCGGTCTATGTAGATGCTGCAGGACGAAAACCCATACTGGAACAGTGACGCCGCATCTGCAAACCGCACCTTGTAGTCCGGTGCTCCCATCACGACTGCCAGCATTGTCAGATCATTTTTCTTCGCCACTGCCGAGACGCAGTACTTCGCCTTCGAGGTGCTTCCTGTTTTCAGTCCCACACAGCCCTCATAGCCGCGGATCAGCTTATTTGTATTGGTGAGGGTGAATGGTTTGCTTCCCTTCTGTGTGACATGCGTAATCTCTTCCATCCAGATAGAGGAATAGTTCAGGATCTGCGGAAAGCGCTCGATCAGCTCCCGAGACATTTTCGCCACATCTGCGCTGTCGTGTAATGGCCGTCGGAATCCGTGAGGCCGCAGCAGTCCTCAAACTTCGTGTCGTTCATGCCGAGTTCTTTTGCTTTCTGGTTCATCCGGCTGACAAACTCGCTTTCTGTCCCCGCAATATGCTCTGCCATCGCTACAGATGCATCGTTTCCCGAAGCAACGACAATACACTTGATCATCGTCTCAACGGTCTGCTTTTCGCCCTCTTCCAGAAAAACCTGGGACCCGCCCATACTTCTGGCGTGCGCACTCGTCGTCACTTCGTCGGTCAGCTGGAGCGTCCCTTTTTCGAGCTCTTCAAAAATCAGCAGCAGCGTCATGATTTTGTGATGCTCGCCGGGCTTCGCTGTTCCGACGCATTTTCTCATACAGAACAGTTCCGGTCTGTGCCTCCATCAAAAGAACAGACGGCGAAGCAGCCCAAGGTCCGTTGTCATCTCCGGTGCTGTCTCCTCCGTCTCTTCTGTTTTCTGTTCCGTTGTTTCGTTCTGCTGCTTGTCGGAAGATTCTCCATTCTGCTCTGCCGCAGTCACTTTCAAGGGCGCTGCAAGAAGCGCCAGGATCATCAGCAGGCTCCAGACGATATTTCGTGTTCTTCTCTTCATATTCCCTCGAAACATCTGCTCTTTCTTCCCTACAGGCTATGCAGACGACCGCAGAACTATGCTGTCTGTTCCGTTTACAGCAGCGGTGCCAGAAACTTCAGCGCACCGCGTAGTGCACGGACTGCAAAATTTTTCTTTCGGCAGTAGTCCATATTGATCTGCTCACACTGTTCAAACGTGGTCAGCGCATCCTCTTTTACCTGGGCAACCGCACTGCTGCCGTACATCCAGACACCGCACTCAAAATGCAGGTACATGCTCCGGTAATCCATGTTGATCGTTCCGACCGTCGCAACTTCATCATCACAGACAAAGCTCTTGGAATGGATAAAGCCCGGCGTATACTGGTACATCTGAACGCCGGATTCCAGCAGGATCTCGTAATTGGCCTGCGTCAGAATATAGACAATCTTCTTATCCGGGATGCCCGGCGTTACAATCCGCACATCGACTCCGCGCTTTGCCGCCATGCAGAGAGCGGTCAGCGTCTCGTTGTCCGGAATCAGATACGGAGTAAAAATATAAAGATATTTTTTTCGCCTGTGAAATAATGTTCAGATAAACATGCTCGCCTACTGTCTCTCCATCCAGCGGGGAATCGCCGTACGGCTGCACAAAACCGTCTTTTTTAAACGCTTCCTCGTGATAGATCTCCGGCCGGTATGATTCGAAATTGCATTCCATACCGGTGATTGTGCTCCACATCTGCAGAAACATCACCGTAAAACTCCATACCGCCTCACCATGCAGACAGATTCCGGAATCCTTCCAGTGGCCGAACCGCTCCTTGCGGTTAATGTATTCGTCCGCAAGATTAATGCCGCCCGTGAAAGCCGTATGACCGTCGATCACGGCAATTTTCCGGTGGTCACGGTTATTTAAAATGACATTCAGCACCGGTCGGAACTGATTGAACGCCGCACACTTGATGCCCATCTGCTGCAGCGATTTATAATACTGATACGGCAGCGTCGTCACGCAGCGAAATCATCGTAAATCAGCCGCACATCCACACCGGCGGCCGCTTTTTCCTTCAGAATCTCCAGCACCGTATCCCACAGATACCCCTCGCTGATGATGAAATATTCCATAAAAATGTAGTGTTCTGCCTTTTTGAGTTCCTCAATAAAGTGCTCAAACCATACATCTCCCAGCGGGTAATACTCTGTTTCTGTGTTTTCATAAACAGGATAATGCGCATAATTGGTCAGATAGGAAGACTGCCCCGCTGCCAGGATATTTTCTTCCTCGAGCTTTTTACGCGTCTCTTCTTCCTCTCCAAGAACGCCTCCCTGCGAAAGCAGAACTGTATCGTAATGTGTACGGAATTTTCTTGCCACACTGGAATGGCCGAGAATGCCGTACAGGCAGATTCCGGTTACCGGAAGCGCCAGGATACAGACTGCCCACATCAGTTTGTAGCCGGGATTCATTTTCGGATTATTGATAATCGAAAGCACTGCAATCAGGGAAAGGATCGTGACCGCATAGTTGATGTAGACAGATTTTTCATTGAGCTGCATCATAATTCCGGCCAGCCAGCAAAATTCCAGAAGAAGTGCAACACCGATAATGACCATACGGCTGGTAAGCAGCTTCAGAATCTTTTTCACGATACGAAACAGCTTGTTTGCTATTTTGTACAAAATTCTCATTTGTCACCGCCTTGCTGTTTTGTCAAAACCTGCGACTTTAAGTTACAAGTATAAAAATCCCCGGCAAAACAGATCGCCGGGGATTTTTGCACATTAATTATACTTACGTTTTCTGGCAGCTTCAGATTTCTTTTTACGACGAACACTTGGTTTCTCGTAATGCTCTCTTTTACGAATCTCCTGCTGAATGCCAGCTTTTGCACAGCTACGCTTAAATCTGCGTAAAGCGCTGTCCAACGTTTCGTTTTCTTTAACGATTACATTTGACATAGTCTCACACCTAACCTCCCTCCAGTTGTAGATTGTGCATAATACAACTGTATGGGTATTTTTTGCACTGTTCTTATTATACCAGAAAAATCTCGTACGTCAACAAGTTTTTTCATTTTTTTGCAAAATTTTTCCCTGCCGCCTGCCTGGCTCCTTTTTCTGCCCTGCAGGCGGCAGGATTTTGTGCTGTTTTTCCTGCTTATTGTTATGCGATCTGGCCTTCCAGTACCTCAGCAGCTTTTGCAACTGCTTCGTCGATCTTCTCCGGATTCTTTCCGCCGGCCTGTGCCATGTTCGGACGTCCACCGCCGCCGCCGCCGACAACGGCTGCCACTTCTTTGATCAGTTTTCCGGCATGTGCACCTTTCTTCATCGCATCATCGGTTACCATGGCAAGAAGGCTTACTTTACCGTCCTTTGCAGATGCCAGAACAACAACGCCGCTTCCCAGTTTTTCTTTCAGCTGGTCGCCAAGGTCACGCAGTCCGTTCATATCGACATCCGGTACGGATGCAGCGAGAAGTTTTACACCTTTGACTTCGGTTACTTTATCCATAACATCGCCGAGCGCTTCTTTTGCCAGTTTGCTCTTTAAGGACTCATTCTCTGCCTGGAGTGCTTTTGCCTCTGCCTGCAGATGAGCGATCTTCTCGAGGAGATCCGCCGGTGTTGTCTTTAAGAGAGCTGCTGCCTCATGTATTTTCTCTTCCTGTGCTTTATAGTATGCAGTAACAGACGGTCCGGTCAGAGCTTCGATTCTGCGGACACCTGCTGCAACGCCTGCCTCAGAAACAAGTTTGAACAGTCCGATTTCAGCGGTATTCTTTACATGGGTACCACCGCAGAGCTCTTTGGAGAAGTCTCCCATGGAAACGACACGTACTTTGTCGCCGTATTTCTCACCGAACAGAGCCATCGCGCCGGATTTCTTTGCTTCCTCAGTATCCATGATGTCGGTTACAACCGGGATCTGCTCCTGAATCTTTTCATTTACCAGATTCTCAACTTTTTCCAGTTCTTCCGGTGTCATAGCCTGGAAGTGGGCAAAGTCGAAACGGAGTCTGGTCGGGGTTACGAGAGAACCTTTCTGCTCTACGTGTGCACCGAGAACAGTCTTTAATGCCTTCTGCAGAAGGTGTGTTGCGCTGTGGTTCTTCTCGATATTTTTTCTTGCCTCTTCGTTGACCTGAAGTGTAACTTCTCGCCGTTTGAAATCATACCGGATTTCATGACACCGACGTGGCCGTATTTTCCGCCGCGGAGTTTGATGGTATCTTCTACTTCGAATACACCATTTGCTCCTTTGATGATACCGCAGTCGCCTTCCTGACCGCCCATGGTAGCGTAGAACGGAGTTTTCTCTACGAAAATAGTTCCCTTCTGGCCTTCCATCAGAGATTCTGCAATCTCAGTCTCTGTCGTCAGAACGGTTACTTTGGAGGTATCCTCCAGATGATCGTATCCGGTAAACTCAGTTGTTACGGACGGGTCGATCTCATCGTAAACGGTTGCGTCAGCACCCATGTAGTTTGTTACTTCACGGCTCGATCTTGCACGCTCTCTCTGCTCTTCCATTGCTGCATGGAAACCGTCCTCGTCGATGCCGTAGCCCTTCTCCTCGAGGATCTCTTTGGTCAGATCCAGCGGGAATCCGTAGGTATCGTACAGTTTGAATGCATCCTGTCCGTCCAGAACTTTTTTGCCTTCGCTCTGCATTTTTTCTTCGAGCTCGGAGAGGATATGAAGTCCCTGGTCGATGGTTTTGTTGAACTGGGTCTCCTCGTTGTTCAGAACGTTGAAGATGAATCTTTTTTCTCTTCAAGTTCCGGATATCCGTCTTTGGAGCCTTCGATTACGCTTGCGGAAAGGCGGGCAAGGAACAGTCCGTCAATGCCAAGCAGACGGCCATGACGTGCTGCACGGCGGATCAGACGGCGCAGTACGTAGCCTCTTCCTTCGTTGGTCGGCATGATTCCATCGGAAATCATGAATGTTGCGGAACGGATATGGTCTGTGATAAGGCGGATGGAAACATCGGTCTCATGATCTTTATCATACTCTTTTCCGGAGATTTCGCATACTTTGTTGCGGAGTGCCTGAATGGTGTCGACATCGAAGATGGAATCTACATCCTGTACGACAACGGCCAGACGCTCAAGTCCCATACCGGTATCAATATTCTTCTGGATCAGGTCGGTGTAGTGGCCCTCGCCGTCGTTGTTGAACTGGCTGAATACGTTGTTCCATACTTCCATGTAACGGTCACACTCGCAGCCAACGGTACATCCGGTTTGCCGCAGCCGTATTTTTCTCCGCGGTCATAATAAATCTCAGAACACGGACCGCACGGACCTGCGCCATGCTCCCAGAAGTTGTCCTCTTTTCCAAAACGGAAAATACGGTCTGCCGGGATGCCGATCTCTTTGTTCCAGATATCAAATGCTTCATCATCGTCCTGATAGATGGATGGGTACAGACGATTCGGATCGAGCCCTACTACCTGTGTTAAAAACTCCCAGGACCATGCGATTGCTTCGTGTTTGAAATAATCACCGAAGGAAAAGTTTCCGAGCATCTCAAAGAAGGTGCCGTGACGGGCTGTTTTTCCTACATTTTCAATATCGCCGGTACGGATACATTTCTGGCATGTTGTTACTCTTCTTCTCGGCGGAATCTCTGCGCCTGTGAAGTAAGGTTTCAGCGGAGCCATACCGGAGTTGATCAGTAAAAGACTTTTATCGTTGTGTGGAATCAACGAAAAACTCTTCATAGCAAGATGTCCTTTGCTCTCGAAGAACTCAAGAAACATCTTTCGTAATTCGTTTACGCCATATTTTTCCATGACTGTTTGTCCTCCAAATAATTCAGTGTGTCCCGGAATTTCTTCCGGGAATCCATTCTTTTATAATAGCACACTTAATTATTTAACGCAAATTTTTTTGAAATTCTTCTTTCCTTTTTTCAGAACGATACCGTCCTCGCCGAAGGTGCTTTTTCTACGGCATATTTCGGATCTGTAATTTTCTCACCGTCTACGGATACACCGCCCTGCTCTACGGCACGGCGTCCTTCGTTTCTGGTCTTTGCAAGCTCTGCTTTGACAAGAAGGGTTACGATATCGATTTTATCGTCCGTGAAATCCTCTGCAGAAATTTCACTGGTCGGCATATGCTCGGAGCTTCCGGTAGAGAATACGGCACGTGCGCCTTCCTGCGCTTTCTTTGCTTCTTCCTCGCCGTGTACCATGGAGGTCAGCTCATAGGCCAGGATCTCTTTTGCCTCGTTCAGCTTGCTTCCTTCCCAGGAATCCATCTCGTCGATCTGCTCCAGCGGCAGGAAGGTCAGCATACGGATACATTTTAAGACATCGGCATCGTCCACGTTCTCCAGTACTGGTAGAAATCGAACGGGCTGGTCTTGTTCGGGTCAAGCCATACAGCGTTTCCTGCGGTTTTACCCATCTTCTTGCCCTGAGAGTCGGTCAGAAGGGTGATGGTCATTGCATAGGCATCTTTTCCAAGTTTACGGCGGATCAGTTCGGTTCCTCCCAGCATGTTGGACCACTGGTCATCGCCGCCGAACTGCATATTGCAGCCGTATTTCTGGAACATGTGATAGAAGTCGTAGCTCTGCATAATCATATAGTTGAACTCCAGGAAGGAAAGACCTTTTTCCATACGCTGTTTGTAGCACTCTGCACGGAGCATGTTGTTGACGCTGAAGCATGCACCTACCTCACGGAGCAGTTCTACATAGTTCAGGTTCAGCAGCCAGTCTGCGTTGTTGAGCATCATAGCTTTTCCCTCGCCGAACTCGATGAAACGCTCCATCTGACGTTTGAAGCACTCTGCGTTGTGGTCGATCTCCTCGCGGGTCAGCATTTTTCTCATATCGGTTCTTCCGGACGGGTCACCGATCATGGTGGTGCCGCCGCCGATCAGGGCGATCGGTTTGTTTCCTGCCATCTGCATCCGTTTCATCAGGGTCAGTGCCATGAAGTGACCTGCGGTCAGACTGTCTGCGGTGCAGTCGAATCCGATATAGAACGTTGCTTTTCCATTGTTTACCAGGTCTCTGATTTCATCTTCGTCGGTTACCTGTGCCAGAAGGCCTCTGGCGATCAGTTCGTCATAAATCTGCATTTTGTTTTTCTCCTTTTTTCGGTTGACTTTCGGGTATGTGTTACCGTCTGGGACCAAAGTTTTTTATACAAAAAGACTCCCGTCCTTTCCGATTCAAAGGACGAGAGCCCGTATCTCCCGTGTTACCACCTTACTTCACAGCTGTCTCACGGCAGCTGCCTTTGTCGGTATCCAAAACCTCTGAATACCCTGACGCTGTAACGTTCGTCTCTTACGTCGCAGCCTACTAAAAACGTGCATCATAGTTCTTCTGCCGCCCGTTTTATTCGGTGCGCAACTCCGGGATGTATTCGAATCGTACAGAACCTGCATGCGCCTCTCATCTGCCGGCTGCTTTCTGTCCGCGTTTTTGTACGTCTACTTGTTCCCTTCCAAGCCTTTTTCCATGTTCCATAGTATAAACGGTGATTCGAAATCTGTCAAGACTTCTGCTTTCCGTTTTTTCATCTATTTTTAATATCCGCGGTCCTGATCCATCATATACAGGAGTGCGTTGCAGATGCACGCCGCGATATTGCTGCCGCCTTTTCGTCCGCGTGCCACGATATACGGGATATTGGTCTGCATAATCAGTTCTTTGGACTGTACCACATTGACAAAGCCGACCGGAACTCCGATGATCAGCGCCGGTTTTATTTTTCCTTCCCCGATCAGTTCATAGAGGCGGACCAGTGCCGTCGGCGCATTTCCAACCGCAATAATCAGCTTTTTATCCAGCTCCGCTGCTTTTTCCATGCAGGCTGCCGCGCGGGTGCTTCCGGTTTCTTTTGCTCTTGCCGCAACATCTTCGTCTGACATAAAGCAGAGCGCTTCACCGCCGTGGCGCGCAAGCACCTTTTTGTTGATGCCGGATCTTGCCATCTGCGTATCCGTCACAATGCAGGCTCCCTCCCGGATCGCTCGATGCCTTTTGCCACCGCATGCTCCGAAAAGCAGAGATTATCCGCATAATCAAAATCCGCACTTGTGTGGATACACCGCTTTACAACCAGTTCCTGATCCTCTGGAAACGTTCTTCCGTTTAATTCTTCCGTTATAATTTCAAAGCTTCTCTTTTCAATCTCGTGCGGGCTTACCTGCTCCAGTTCTATCTTCATCTTTATGCCCCTTCTTCCAGAATTTGATAAATCTTCTTCATGTCGAGATGCTCGCGCAGCGCATCTGCGAGAATATCATACTGTGTCTCTTTGAATGTCTGGTAATCGACACCGTGAATCTGCTCCATGGCAATTCCCTTATTCTTTGCAAGTGCTTCCACGATCCGCTCGGCAACTTCTTCTTTGTCGAAAATGCCGTGCACATACGTACCGTACACATTTCCTTTCTGTGCACCGTCCAGCTTATCCGAATCAGCACGGTTCTGATCATCGATGAACGTGAATGCTTCTGTTCCTTCTTTCCGCACCGTTTCTCCCATATGGATTTCATAGCCCTCGATCCGGGTTCCCTCGATCCCGGCAAGAACGCCTTCTGTTTTTCCAAAAGCGCCCTCCGCGCGGGTTCTCGTCTTCTCACCGGCAAATACAGTATCCATCGGCAGGAGTCCCATTCCTTTGATCGTTCCGCCGGCTTCGACATGCAGCGGATCGCTCAGCGTATCTCCGAGCATCTGGAAGCCGCCGCAGACACCGAAAATTACTTTTCCGGCCGCAGCCGCCTTCAGTACGGCCGCTTCCAGACCATTCTGACGCATCCAGAGCAGATCCTCCATCGTGTTTTTCGTTCCCGGAAGCAGAATCATATCCGGATTTTTCAGTTCGGAGACAGAGCTTATGTAGCGGAGTGATACGCCTTCGATCCGCTCGAACGGGTTGAAATCGGTGAAGTTTGAAATACGCGGGAGACGGATGACCGCAAGGTCAATGAGACCGATCTCCTCTTTTCTGGTGAATCGCTCGGTCAGACTGTCCTCGTCTTCCACTTCGATGTGGAGATACGGCGCCACGCCGACCACCGGGATGTGTGTTTTTTCTTCCAACATCACAACCGCCCGGGTCCAGGATGGTTTTGTCCCCGCGGAATTTGTTGATAATCAGACCCTTGATGCGGTCGCGCTCATCCGGCTCTAAAAGCTCTACGGTACCGTAAAGCTGAGCAAAAACGCCGCCGCGGTCAATATCTCCGACGAGGAGCACCGGTGCATCCACAAGCTTTGCCATTCCCATATTGACGATATCATCGGCTTTCAGGTTGATCTCCGCCGGACTTCCGGCTCCCTCGATCACAATGATATCATACTGTTCTTCCAGTGCATGGTACGCTTTCATGATGTCCGGAATCAGCTCTTTTTTGTGGGAAAAATATTCCCGCGCACTCATGTTTCCCAGTACCTCACCGTTTACAATCACCTGCGAACCGGTGTCATTCGTCGGCTTTAACAGAATCGGGTTCATCAAAACGGACGGTTCGATCCCGGCCGCTTCCGCCTGCATGACCTGTGCACGTCCCATCTCAAGGCCTTCTCTCGTAATAAACGAATTCAGCGCCATATTCTGTGATTTGAACGGCGCCACACGGTATCCGTCCTGATGGAAAATCCGGCATAAGCCCGCCCGCAAGCAGACTTTTTCCCGCATTTGACATCGTTCCCTGTATCATAATTACTTTCGCCATCGTTTTTCCTCCTAAAACCACTGCAGAATCTGTGAAACGGCTTCTGTCAGAATCTGGTTTTCTTCATGTGTGCGTACGGCTGCACGGTAATATCCGTCGCAAGGCCCGGGTAGTTGGAACAGTCGCGGATCAGAATGCCGCCTTTTTCCAGCCGTGCGGCAAGTCCTTTCGGTCCCTCAAAGAACAGATAATTTGCACAGGAATCCCATACGGTAAGACCTGCTTTTTCCAGTTCTGCTTTCATCCAGGCGCGTTCTTTTCCGATCAGTTCCCGTGCTTCTTTGACGTAAGCATCCTCGTTCAGGCGGCAAGGCCTGCCATCTGCGCCGGAATCGAAACATTCCACGACTGCATGCTGCGGCTGATCCGATCCAGCAGATCCTCGTCGCTGCAGAGCAGATAGCCAAGACGCAGGCCCGGCATTGCGTAAATCTTTGTGAACGCACGCAGAATCAGCAGATTCGGATATTCGTCCAATTTTCCCTGCATCGTCACTTTTTCCGGCTCCGGCAGAAATTCTATGAAACACTCATCCAGCACCAGATAGATGTTACGCTCCCGGCAGTTATCCAGGATCTTTAAAAGAAGCTCCTGCGGAATCGTAAGGCCGGTTGGATTATTTGGATTACATAAAAAGACAAGATCCAGATCGTCGGTCAGATCATCGCAGAAATCGTCCTGTAAAAGAAAGCCTTTTTCCTTTTGCAGCGGATACATACGGATAAAACACCCTGCCGCTGAAAGTGCTGCTTCATACTCTGCAAATCCCGGCGCTGCAATCAGCGCTTTTTTCGGGCGGAGAGCCTGTGTCAGGGCAAAAATAAGCTCCGCGGCGCCGTTTGCAAACAGGATATTTTCTTCCGGAAGCTGCTCCTTTTCCGACAGTGCCCGGATCAGGTCCCGGCACAGTGCGTCAGGATACTGTTCCACCGATTCCGCGCTCTTTCTCACCGCCTCTTTCACACTTTCCGGAGCTCCAAGAGGATTGACATTCACAGAAAAATCGACTCTGCATTTTTTCGTGTAAATGTCTCCTCCATGTGGATTTTGTCTCATACCATATGCCTTCCTTTCTCTTTTCCGTTGTGTTTCTATCTTCTCTTTTTACAGAAATAAAAAGATCGCGCGGATTCCCGCAAAGAACACCAGTCCGAGGAACGAGGTCAGATACATCAGATGATTTGCTCTTTCGATATCTTCCGCCTCGACCGGGCGAATGTCATCGCCGATCGTTGGTTTCTTTACGACTTTGCCGAAATACACGGCATCTCCAGCAAGCTGTACTTCCAGCGCCCCTGCCATAACTGCTTCTGTCTGCGCAGAATTTGGGCTGGCGTGGCAGTAACGGTCGCGTTTGTAAATTTTTTCTGCATTTTTCCAGTTCATGCGCTCGCATGCAGACGCAAGAATCATCAGCCATGCGCTGATTCTCGCTGGTATGTAATTGACGACATCGTCCAGCTTTGCCGCACACCGTCCAAAATACAGATATTTGTCATTTTTGTATCCCACCATGGAATCCATGGTATTGATGGACTTATACAGAAAGCCCAATGCCGGTCCGCCGATGGCAAGAAAGAGGAGCGGTGCAATGACACCGTCCGACGTATTCTCCGCGATCGTTTCCACGGCAGCTTTCGTCACTCCTGTTTCCGAAAGATTTTCCGTATCACGTCCTACGATCATGGAAACCGCATAGCGCGCCCCCGGAAGATCGTTTTCTTTTAATTTCTGATAGACCTTCATGCTCTCATCCTTCAGGCATTTCGTTGCCGGAATCTGCCAGCACCAGAGAACCTCCAGTAGGAAGCCGATGACCGGATGAATTTTAAATGCCGCAAAGAGCAGCAGTGCCGGAACACCGTATCCCGCCAGACAGACGAGGATCACGAGAAAAACTCCTCCGGCAAGCTCTCCCTTTGGCGTTTTCGGAAATACCTTCCGCAGCATTTTCCAGCAGGGCAATGAGATTTCCGATCACACGGATCGGATGGTACAAAAAGGAGGGATCTCCAAGCAGCAGGTCCAATCCATAGCCCACAATCAGGGCTGCTAATGCTGTTTTCATCTTGTTTTCTCCTGTTCTTTCCGGTAAGAGACACACTGCTCCAGAAATTCCAGTGCGAGGTGCGGACTTGCCATATAGTAAAGATGCGGGAATCCCGCCATCATCCGTTTTGTCGCATGAATGCATTCCCAGTTCCGCTTCCGCAGCGGTTTTGCCGCATGCCATGCACTTCCGCAGTCTGTGCTGTCAAAGTAATGGAACTCATGGCCGCGCACCGGATTTCCGCCGTTCCGAAAGGTATCCTTCGTGTTTGGCGTGAGGGTGATATAGCCGAATCTTCCCAGCTTTTTTGTCCGGTAAACATTTCCCGGAACAGCCTGTACCATAGGATACACATTTCCATCCATATCCTCCATGGATTCTGACAGGTACATATAACCGCCGCATTCTGCAAGAACCGGCATTCCCTGACGGATGTTATCGCGGATCTTCGTTCTCATGGTCTGGTTTTCCGAAAGCTCTTCTGCGTGCAGCTCCGGGTAGCCGCCGCAGAACAGAAATCCATCTGTATTCTTTGGCGGCTCCGCATCGGAAAGCGGCGAAAAATATTCGATTTTGGCTCCAAGTGACGCGAGAAGCTCCAGATTATCCCGATAAAAGAAACAGAATGCTTCATCCTTTGCAACGGCAAGAATCGGCTTCGCAGCACGCACCTTTGCGGCTGCTTCGCTTTCTGTCACCTTACGCAGGACTTCCGGCATTTTTCCCGAGAGCTCTTCTGCCCCTTCTGCAATCGCAAGAATTTTTTCAAAATCCAGTGTCTTCTGCAGTGTTTCTGCAAGCAGATTGACCTGCTCCTGCAGATTTTCCACCTCATCCGGCATCACAAGGCCGAGGTGGCGGCTTTCTAAGTGGCATTCCTTCAGTTCCGGCACAAAGCCGACACAGGAAATGCCAAGTTCTTTTTCCGCCATCGGCGCGATCTCCCGGTACAGCATCTCTGACATCCGGTTAAAGATTACACCGGCGATCCGGCTGTCCTCTTTGTACTGCAGGTATCCCTTGATAAAGGCAAGCGCTGAAACGCTCATGCCTTTGGCATCGACAACCAGAAGAACCGGCGTTTTTGTCATACCGGCGAGATCGTAGGCGCTGCCTTTGGTAGAAATTCCGCCAAGACCGTCGTAATACCCCATAACGCCTTCCAATACGGAAATGTCATGACCCGCTGCATGTTTGCAGAACAGATACTGTGTTGTTTCTTCCTCTGTGAAAAACGGATCCAGATTACACGACGGGGCGCCGATTACCTGTTCGTGAAACATCGGATCGATATAATCCGGGCCGCATTTAAACGCTGCGGGCTGCTTTCCCATCTGCTGCAGTGCACGGAGCAGTCCGCAGGTGATCATCGTTTTCCCGCTTCCACTCCTTCCTGCTGCCAGCATGATTCTTGGTGCTTTCATTCTTTGGCACCTCCCTGGGCTGTAAAGATATAAACCGGATTCTGGGCAATCATCAGATGGCTTCTTCCGGCCTTTTTCGCATTGGAAGCCTGCAGGCAGACGATTTCCGGCTCTTCAAACGCAAGTTTTTTGAAACACGATGCTGCCTCCGCTAATGTTTCCACGGTTACTGTATTTAATACCACGCGGATGTTCGGATTCTTCCGCAGGAGCAGTTCCAGAATCTCTTTTAAGTTTCCGGCAGACCCGCCGATAAATGCATGCGTCGGAACCGGGAGTGCTTCGAGTGCTTCCGGTGCAGTTCCCTCAATAATTTCCAGATGATCCACTGCAAATTTCTTTTTATTTTCCTGCAGAAGTGCAACGGCTGCCGGATTTTTTCTATCGCATATACCTTTCCCTGTGCTGCACGAAGCGCCATCTCAATCGAAACAGAACCTGTGCCCGATCCAATATCATAGACAACAGAATTCGAAGAAAGCTGCAGATGAGAAAGAGATGCATTGCGCACTTCCCGCTTGGTCATCGGTACTTTGTCACGCAGAAATACTTCATCTGCCATGCCGGCTGTAAACTCCGGTTCCGGATTCGGGTTTTCAAACAGAAGAACCGCAAGCGGAGCAAACTCCATTTTAGCAAGTTCGAATGGGGTTCCTGTCACAATCTGTTCTTCCGGATACGACAGATCCGTTCCCACATGCAGCACAATCTGCTCCCAGCCGTACGAACTTAACGTCTGGCAGATTTCCCTGACACTGCCCTTTCCGCCGCGATCGCCAGAGTTTTCCGGTTCCGGCGGACCGTCTCCAGAAAGTTGCAGTGCTGCCCGTGCAGGCTCACAAATGCTGCATCCTCCCAGGACACTCCGATTTTGGCACAGAAATAAACCAGCGAAGAAATTCCCGCTCTACACGGACAGAAAATCCGCATCTTCCGCAAGGACGGCCTGAAGTTTCTTTGCTCCGCTGTAAAAGCCGACATCACCCGACTGCAGAAGAACAATCTTTTCATATTCCGGGTGCGCCTTCAGATACTCGTAAATCTTTTCCGGGCTGTATTCTGCAAGCATTGGCTTCTGATATTTTTCTACTGCTTTTGTCATGCGTCCCGCACCGATCAGCACATCCGCCTGCTCACACGCGTCTACGAGCGCCAGCGTCATCTGTGCTTCTGCACCAGGTCCGATTCCGGCGATCACGACGTCCCGTTTCACGGACAGATCAAATTTTTCAACGAGATACCGCTTGACCTCGTCCTCCGAGAGTCCTTCTTCCTCTTTCGGACGGCCGATCAGAACGACACGGACACCGGCCTTTTTGGCTGCCTCAATTTTTTCTTCAAAGCCGCCGTTTCTTCCGGATTCCTTCGTTACCATCCATTCGGCATGGAACGACTGCAGCATTGCAACGTTCATGTCCATAGAAAACGGTCCCTGCATGCCTATGGTATGTGCGGCATCAAATCCAAGTTCCGCGCAGGATGCAATTACGCCTGGCAACGGCAGCACCCGGGCATACACACGGTTTTTATAATCCGGAAGCTCTGCAAATTTTGCGAGTTCCTTGCTTCCTGTTGTCACCAGAATCTTTCCCTCTGTACCCGCCAGATACGATACCGCTTCTTCTGTCGTATCGACCATGACGCAGGATGGATCTGCCGCAAGCGACGGCCGCAGCAGCCGAAGATACGTTTTTCCTGCTTTTTCACATGCAGACCGGATATTTTCCGACACAAGATCGGCATACGGATGGGTTGCATCGATAACCATTTCCGGCTGTTCTTCGCCAAAAAGCTGTTCCATCTCTTCTTCTGTCAGTCTTCCGCTTCGAACCGTCAGGGCACCGCCCTCCTCGATCCGGCACTTGCCGTATTCTGTCGCCGTACAGGCAAGGGATGCAATCTCATATTTCTTCAGAAAACTGCAGATTTCCCGGCCTTCCGTCGTTCCGGCAAAGACGATTACTTTATTCATAGCGATATCCCCTCGGCGTTACCATGTGATCCCGGATTTCCTTTGTCTGACTGTTTCCGATAAATACCGTCGTAAACATATCCACTTTTGTATTGCGAAGTTCTGCAAGCGTCATGGTCCGGCTCGTCTCCCCGTCTCTTCCGATCTGGCTTACGATTCCGCAGACGGTTTCCGGTGCTTTGTAACGAAGCATCAGATCACACGCTTTTTCCAGATAATCCGCTCTCTTATGGCTTCCCGGGTTATAAAGACAGATGACAAAATCCGCTTCCGATGCCAGCAGAAGACGTTTTTCAATTTTCTCCACGGTGTCAGAAGATCGCTCAGGCTGATCAGGCGAAATCGTGGATCAACGGTGCACC